>Ga0066863_10000689_pt1 | contig 16406 bp, 17 predicted proteins | sample ETN02SmetaG_2_FD_65495 | JGI IMG/M metagenome (GOLD analysis project Ga0066863, IMG submission 65495) | Marine microbial and viral communities from oxygen minimum zone, Eastern Pacific Ocean - ETNP2014F10-02SV253 | ecosystem: Environmental > Aquatic > Marine > Oceanic ...
CATGAAAGTAGAAGAATTTTTTTCAGAAGGATTAAGGCTGGCAAAACCAGAGTATTGGACTATATTTTTTAATTTTCTTATTTATTTCATATTAATCGTCATTGCATTAGTTACTGTAATTGGTTTGTTGATTGTACCTTCGCTTGCAGTAGGCTTGGTGAGGTTCACGATCCGGGTCGGAAGGGGTGAAGAGGTTGATGTCGGCGACTCTCTATCTTGGGGCTTTAAAGATGGAATGTGGTGGAAATCATTAGTTTTTTGCGTCATCGCCACCATAGGCATGATCATTGGCTTCATGCTTCTAATTCTTCCAGGTTTATACCTTTCTGCGGCATGGTTTTTAGGAATTTATTTGTTAGTAGATAAAGGCCTGGCTCCGATGGAAGCCTTAAGCAAATCTAGAGAACTTGTTCATGAGGTAGGTTTTTGGAAAGTTTTTATAATCATTTTTGCAATGTCTATAGGAATGCAGCTAATTGCTCTTATCCCGGTTTTAGGCATAGTTATTAATGCTTTCCTCTGGCCTCTTGTAGTGATGGTTTACGTTGCCATTTACGAGCACGCCATCAAAGGAGAAGAAAAAAAAATAGACTCCGACCCTGAAGAAAGCTGAGTTCATGCTAGGTCCAGACGAAATTACTTAAATATTTTGACTTAGGTCAACTCGGCTAATTCTAGTCCCTATAAGCTAGGCTTATGAAAAAAGAAAAGTTTTTCTTGGGCCTGTGTTCAATTGGCCTACTTTTTTCTGCATTCATACCCTTGGCGGCTTCAGCTAGCTCTCCCGACGATCTTCCGGTAGTGATACAAGAGATGGTTAAGCCGCCTTTTCTTCCTAAGCACAGTATTGTTGCTAAAGGAGGGCCTAAAGTTATTAAAGTAGAGCTAACGGTTACAGAAAAAATAATTTCTATAGATAAGCAAGGAACCAAGTTTAGAGTTTTTGGTTTTAATGATTCTGTACCTGGGCCAATTATTGTAGCCCATGTAGGGGACTACATAGAGCTTACTTTAAAGAACCCTTATGAGAATAATTTTTTACATAATGTTGATTTTCATGCAGCTACAGGCGCACTGGGGGGTGGGGCCTTAACCCTTGTACGGCCAGGTGAAAAAGTTACTATTAGGTGGAAGGCAATTAAACCCGGAGTGTTTGTTTATCATTGTGCCCCGGGAGGAGCTATGGTGCCTTGGCATGTAGTTAAAGGAATGAACGGTGCTGTAATGGTGCTTCCAAGAGAAGGCCTTAAGGATCGTAATGGAAGCCCTATAAGCTACGACAGGGCTTATTACATAGGCGAGCAAGATTTTTATGTACCAAAAGACCCCTCAACCGGTAGGTATAAAGAGTATCTGCAACCCGGTGATGGTTATAGCGATATATTAAAAGTTATGAAAACTTTAACACCCTCTCATGTTGTGTTTAATGGTTCGATGGGGTCTCTCGAAGGAGAAAATGCATTGACAGCCAAAGTGGGGGAATCGGTTATGTTTGTTCACGCTCAATCAAATAGAGATACTCGACCTCACTTAATAGGCGGACACGGTGACTTTGTTTGGCCTAATGGATCATTTAATGACCCTCCAAGAACAAATCTAGAGACGTGGCTTGTTCCTGGAGGGGCCGCAGCAGCATCTATTTATACTTTCAGACAGCCTGGTAACTATGTTTATTTAAACCATAACCTGATAGAAGCTTTTATTTTAGGGGCAAAGGCAGAGGTTAAAGTAGAAGGTAAATGGAATGATGATTTGATGAAACAAATATTGGCCCCTACGAAGATAAATGGTAATGACGGCAATTAAAATGCCCCAAGGATAAGTGTTTTAAATTTAAATTATCTTCGCAGCTTCCCGACAAACTAAAATCTTCTCCAATAAAAAAACAAGAGAGTTGATCTATATCAATTCATTGAAATGCTATTGAACTATCTTAAATTTGAGATATGAGGCCTAAAAATCATGCCTAACAAAGATGAATAGAAATTTTATATTTAGGGCGACAAGCGGAAAGAATAATTCAAATTATCTTGGTTATGTTTTGAATGTTGGTTCAATAGAAGAGCTATTAAAAGTGATAACAGAACTTGGCTTTAAAGCAGAAGCCATGGAATACAAAAGGATACCGCTGTCTTCTAAAGCAGTAGCTGTTTGTTCGCCATTTAGAGATACGGGCAATGGTAAAGATGGCAGCTTTATCTCCGTTAGTCGCTTAACAAATGATTTATTTAAAGAAGAAGATGAGATTCAAAGAGATTTAGAAAAAGCCTTCCATCGTTTAGATACTTCTGGCTAAGACGCCTAGAAAAACAAAGCCAGAACAGGTGACATAACCCCAAAACCAAAGGAGATAAAAAGCACATTTTGAGAAACGGTCGCTTAACCCGGTTGTAATTAACTAACCTTTGAATGGTTTTTTTTAAAGGGTTAACCGGGGAATAAATTACACTTTTTACAGGCCTTTGATGTAAAGTTACCAGCGCCTTGATCAATTAAAAAAACTATAAACAACAATTCAGAAACCCATGAGCGAGCTCAACAAAAAAAATCAAGTAATAACCTATTTGTTTGAGCTAGAGCTTATAAAAAGCGTAGAGGATGTTAAAGGGTTCATGAGAGATAACGCTTCGCCTTATGTTTTTCAGTGTTCCGAACCGAAAACTATGAGGTTCGAATGGTTTCTTTCGGAAGATGAGAAGCACGCAACTCTGATAGAGATGTTTGAAGACAGTGATGCGGCAAAATTGCGCCTCAAACACCACTCTGCTAGCCATTTACTTGAAGAATTTCCTAAACACTTCAATATCAAGAGTTTTAAAGTTTTGGGCGATGTAAGGCCTGACCATAAAGAAAACTTAGCCGCTTGGGAGGCGGATATAAGGGCCAGTATCGGCGGGTTCTATAAGAATGCGAAATAAAAAAAACGCACACCCAAGCGCCCAAAGCTCCTAATGGACTGTATTGTTTGTGAGAGCAATTCAACCAAATCTTTTGGTCTTGAAGATAAAGAATACTGGAAATGTAAAGAGTGCTTCGCTATCTTTTTAGCCAAAAGGAATCGTCTTTCACCTGAAGACGAAAGGAGTCGTTACGAACAACACAACAATAAAACTTATGATAAAAAATATAGGAATTTTTTATCAAAGTTATATGGGCCCATGGTAGAAAGCATAGATATTGGCTCTAGGGGGCTAGACTATGGGTGTGGTCCTGGACCTGCCCTAGCTGAAATGTTTAAGGAAGATGGTTTTGATATGGATATTTACGATCCATTTTTCTTTCCTGAAGAAAAAATCTTTTCCAAAAGTTATGACTTTATTTCCTGTACTGAAACCATTGAACATTTTTTTGAACCAGCAAGAGAGTTTAAAATATTAAATAATATGTTGCTTAAAGGGGGAGTTTTAGGGGTGATGACGGCCTTCTTAGAGCCCGAGCAGGACTTTGATCTTTGGTATTACCGCAAAGATCCGACCCATGTAGTTTTTTACCACAGGAATACTTTCAGAAGCATTGCTTCAAAGATGGGCTGGTCTTACACATTTCCAGATAAGGGAGTTGTTTTATTCAAAAAATAGTAATTCTTAAGTTTATAATTAAACCTCAACAACTAAAGGAGAGAGTATGTTTAGTCACATAATGGTAGGCGCAAACGATATAGAGAAATCAAAGTTATTTTATGACAAAGTCTTAGGATCTTTAGGATGTGAACCGGGGGTACTGTCTGTGAATCCAACTGGCCATAAAAGATATATGTATTTATTAGACAACATCATGTTTCTAATCTCTGAGCCTATAGACGATCAGGATGCCACTATTGGCAATGGAAGTACTATTGGTTTTAGTGCGAAGAACCCAGAAGACGCAGATGCTTGGCATGAGGCCGGTGTTAATAACGGCGGAACAACCTGTGAAGGTCCTCCTGGTATAAGAGAAGGGATGGGTATGAAGTTTTATTTGGCCTATTTAAGAGATCCTTCTGGCAATAAATTATGCGCTTTGCACAACATGGCTGGTTAGTCTTCTAAATGCGAGTTGAAACAGAAGGCGCCACCTTAAATTACGAAACAACCGGCGATTCTTCTAATCCAGCTTTAGTGCTTTGGCACGGGGCAGGTTGCACATTAAGAATGTGGGACACAGTATTAAATGATCTAAAAGATAAGTTTTTTTGCATAGCATTTGACGTAAGGGGTGCAGGTAAGAGTATCGTAAGCGTTGAGCCCCTTAACCAATTTACTTTCGAGCAATACTCCAAAGACATTAACTTAATTCTTACAGAGCTTAATATAGAGAAGTTTCACCTTTGGAGCATGGCCTGGGGAACAAGGGCCGCAATAGCCTATTGCTCACTAAATTCTGGGAAAGTTATTTCAGCAGTTTTTAGTGATGCAAGCATAGGTGTAGCAGATATAACGGCACAAAAAGAAGGGGTAAAAAAGGCCCTAGCGATTCAAGAGGAGGAAGGAATACCCAGATTTGATCTCCCTCAAGGCTGGAATGAGCATTGCAACCCAGAGACTGCACAGTTGTCCTTGTCAGCAGCAGGAAAGTTTAATTTAGATCGAGCAATAGACGACCTAAAGATCCTAGCAATGGTGATGACAGGGGACCATGATCCAAACCTTCAGTCCAGTAAAGAGATTTCTCAAAGACTTCCTTTTACAAAATTAAAAATTCTAAAAGGCGTTGGGCACGGATCAGTATTACAGAGGCCTGATTTAACTGTAGATAATTTTATCGAATTTCATGCATCTCTTGGTTTATCCTGAAACAATGATAGAAGGAAAGACCATAGTTATTACAGGTGCCGCTAACGGAATAGGCAGGGCATGGGCAGAAATGTTTAAAGCTGATGAGGCCGAGGTAATAGCTTGTGATAAAGATGAAAAGAAGCTTCGGGAATTAGATGAATTGGGCATTACTACAGTTTTGGCTGACGTTTCCAAGCCAAAAGAAGTGGAAGGCTTTATAAATTTAGCCATAAATAAAACAGGGAAGATCGATGCTTTATTCAACAATGCAGGGATGGGGTTTGGTTATAAATTAGAAGATTCTCCTGATGGCAAATTTGAACATCATGTTGCTGTCCATCTTTTTGGAACAGTGTATGGAATGAGGTATGCCATTCCATTTATGAGAGAACAGGGCCGAGGAAGAATCATTAATACTATATCAAGGAATGCAGAAACAGATGTGCCTACTACTTCCGCTTACGCGGCTGCTAAGGCCGGAATCTGGTCAGCTTCTAGGGTGGCTGCCAAAGAAGTGGCTGACACAGATATATTGATAAATATGCTTATACCTGGCCCAACCAATACCCAAATTTGGGGTAGAAAAATGAGCCACTTACAAGAACCCGAGGAAACTTACCCTACTGCCAAGATGCTTGCTTTGTTAGAAAAAGGAGGACCAAGCGCAAAGGTTTTTTGGGATGAAAAAGAATACCCTATGTTTAATCAGGAAAATGAAATCCTAAAATAAAAAAAAGGGCCATTCGGCCCTTTTTCTATTTTAAAATTTATTTAGGGGAAGAATTGGGCTGATAATCGTAATATCCTTCTGTAGGAATCATTAAGTGTACATACGGCGTTCCCTTAAACATTACATAAGGTGCCCCTGAAGTAAATTCAGTTGTTTGCCCTTCCATGCTTGATGGGTCTTTTGGTAAAAGCATTAAATGTGGGCCAGATTCTATAAAATGAATGGGGTTTGATCCTTCTCGGTCACCTTCAGAGTAGGCTCTAAAGTTATCTACCCCTGTATCTCCGTGAAGCATCCATATCCACCCATCACTTTGCATTTCAGGTATTGTTTGATTCATATAAGCATCTACCCAGGCTAAAGAAGCGGCATCAGCACATGCCGGGTTGGCTTCGTGAGGAGCCTTGAATCCCTTTTCAGGCATAGGATTGAAAGGCAAGCAAACCCATCCATTTGTTCCCTCTCTTAAAACTTCTCCATTGCCGCCTTTAACGGTTGCTAAGTCACCTATGAAGTCAGGCGCCGCTGTAGTGTACGCCCAAATCTGCCATTTTGCTGATGTGTGTGAACCGTATGGTTCTGCTGCTGTCAGGCCGCTAGTTAGAAAAATTCCTAATAGACCTATTAAACTATATTTTGTAAACATTTTATCTCCCATATGTTTAGGTTCTTGATAGTATACATGTTCATAAAAATAAGGAGAGACTCTATTTAGACTTCTCTTACCTTCCGCCTATAAGCCCGCTTTTCTTAAGACTTTTAAACGAAGCTTTGGCAACCATGTAAGCATGATTTTTTAGGCCTCCTTTATGTAGGCCGCCCCTCCCTCTGGTTGTTAAAGTTTCTGACCAAATAGGGTCATCTCCTTGAACGCTAAAGAGCTTAACTCTAAATTTGATGATAGCCAGGTCGTCTATAGAAGTTCCCCCACCGCCACTGGCGTCACCTGAACTTGCGTCAATCCATCCACCTCTCCTGGTATCTATATCGAGAATCCAGACTATAAAGGCACTGTCTGCACCAGAATCCATTGCAAACTGTAGGCGCTCATCATCACCGTATTGTTTAACGTCAGGAAAGTTTTCGGTGTCTAAAAGGCACTCTATTTCTTCATTGAGCAACATTTCTTGTAACCTCTTTTCTATATAGCCCTTAGTCGGGTTAGTCGCATTAATGACATTGATGTACACCTTTTTAGGTTTATAGCTTTCATACCCTTCTAGCGCTTCTCCTATTAATAGATTAAAGCTCAAGCATAGGACCATAATAGCGGCTATTTTGTTGATCATAACAAGTACTTCCTCGTGTTATTATTGGATTTATTGTAACTCAAAAATTAAGGGCAGATTGTGGAAGCGAATGAAGCATAAATTTATAGCTCCAAAGTTATGAAAGTAAATACAATTTTGATAATTGGAATTCTCTTATTATTTTCATGCTCTGGATCAAAAGAAGTAAGTTTAGATGCCTTTGATTTAGAAGAAGATGTTTTTGTTTCGGGCAAAGGGCTGATGGCCCTTCAGTATGGTTTGCACCCGCTTGAAGATCAATCAGAAAACCAAAGAATTTTGATGATAGGCGTGCATGGAAGTGCAAGCAGAGGCTATGAATGGGTTTATCCTTTAAAAACCCTGGACACTCATGAGACCTTAACCTTGTTTTTTCGATGGAATGACAATAATTGTCCTGGTCCGTCGTACGAAAAGCTAAAGTCATCGATAGATTCAATGTTGCAATCAAATCCGAACCTGAAAGAAGTGGTGATTGCGGGTCACAGCTACGGGGCTTTGCTTGTGTCTATGTTCTCATCTGACTGGACTAACGAAATTTCCCTGACTTTACATACAATAGCAGGTCCGTTGGCGGGCATTTCATCAGTCAAAAGCTTTTGTTCGTATAGCGAACCAACCTTAATAAATGACAATGTTAGTTTTTATGAGTGGAGAACCATAAAAGAAATAGATGGAGCTTTTAAAAGTTTAGATTTTGATCCTCAAGTGATCAACCTTCCAGGTAGCAATGTAAAAAGATTGCCAGAAACATACAATGGGAGAAAGCTAGGCCATAATTGGTCGGTAAGCTGGGTAGCAGATGAGATCAATAAAGGTATACCAAATTAAAAGGAGGTTTCGAACATGAGAAAAGCAATTAAAGCTATTGTTGTTACTGGTTTCGTTTTAATAATATTTATTTTTATTAATGCACTTGCACACAATCCTTCGATAAAACAAAAACTTGAACCAATAAGTTTCGATATAAATGAAAGTGGGGCAATAACTCACCTTTCTGAGTCTATTAAATTCAAAACTGTTTCAAATCAACAAGCAACAAAAAAAAATATAGAAGAATTTAAGGACTTTATAGGCTGGCTTAAAATTAATTACAAATTAGTTCTAAAAAACACCTCTCTACAAACCTTTAATGAAACTTTATTGTTTAAGTGGGAAGGTCAAGATGTAAGTCTAAAACCTATCCTTTTAACTGGACATTATGATGTGGTACCAGTAATTCCTGGCACTGAAGACAAATGGAAAGAGCCGCCTTTCTCAGGAAGAGTAGATTCTGTCTATGTATGGGGCAGGGGCGCCCTGGATGATAAGAGCGGGGTAATTGGTATCTTGGAGGCTGTTACTTATCTTATGGAAAAAGGTTTTAAACCCACTAGGACTATATATTTAAGTTTCGGGCATGATGAGGAAATAGGGGGTGTTAATGGAGCCGCTTTAGTCGCTAAATATTTATCTGACAACGACATACAGCTTGAGTGGTCTTTAGATGAAGGTTCTTTTTTGTTAGGAGGCTTCATACCTAACGTAGACAAGTTAGTGGCTGCTATTAATGTTGCTGAAAAAGGTAGTGTCACAATGCAGGTAGTTGGAAAGGCTCAAGGCGGTCACTCTTCCATGCCAACTTCTAAGTCTGCAGTAGGCCACCTGTCTAAGGCTTTGGCTAAGCTTGAAGATAATCGAATGCCAGGAGGCCTCGAAGGTTTAAGCCTAGAAATGTTTGATGAGATGAGTAAGCATATGCCTTTTATCTATAAAATTGCTTTTGCAAATCGTTGGCTATTTGGAGGGTTAATTGACTCTTATCTATCTAGAGTGCCTATGACCAATGCAATGCTAAGAACAACTACCGCGCCGACAATGCTTTCGGCTAGCATCAAGACCAACGTTCTGCCGATAGAAGCAATTGGTACAGTTAATTTTAGAATACATCCAAGAAATACAGTTAAGGATGTTTTCGAGCATGTTAGTAACTTGGTAGAGAGCGAAGATGTCGATGTTAGACTCATGTCATATTCTGGAAGGCCCGCTAGTGAAGTTTCAAGCTGGGAATCTAGAGGTTATAGGGTTATCGAAAAGTCAGTACAAGAGATTTTTGGAGATGTTGTAGTTGTGCCCGGTCTTATGATAGCTGGATCTGATTCTAGGCATTATGGAAAGGTTGCTGATGATGCTTATAGGTTCAATCCATTCCCCCTTTCAAATGATGAATTCGCTAGCTTCCACGGAACTAACGAAAAAATAAAAATTAAAGCCTTTACAGAGGGCATAAAAGCTTATATTCGAATTATAGAAACAGGTTCATCTAAATAATTTAATGCGTGCTATCGAAAACTTATTGCAAGACCGAGGAGTCAATTATGGCTGGGTGATGGTTTTGGTGGTTTTTGTGTTGAGTGGGTTAGCCTTTGGATCTATGGCTTCAATTTCTGTTTTTTTAAAACCAATCTCAGCTGATTTTGGTTGGTCAAGAGGGGCGACTTCTCTGGCTTACTCTGTTGCCGCCTTCTCTTCAGCTTTATTTGGTGTTATTTGGGGTGTTGTAGCCGATAAATACGGAACTCGTTGGTTTGGACTAGTTGGAGCCGCTGGTATGACTTTATGTCTTTATTTGCTAAGCGCACTAACTTCTTTATTTCAATTTTATCTACTCTATTTTTTATTCGGTGCCCTGGGGGGCGCCTTGCTGTTCTCGCCCCTTTATGCAAATGTTGGGTTTTGGTTTCGGGAGAATCCAGGATTGGCATTAGGTGTAGCGGCATCAGGAGGAGCAATAGGCCAAGCATTTATTCCTCATCTTAGTGGTTACTTTATCAATTATTCTGGATGGCAAAGTGCCTACGTTAGTTTATCTATTATTTATGCAATGATATCCTTTCCCATTGCTCTTCTAATAAAAGAATCGCCCCTGAGGGAACTTGCCCGCAATAAAGGCGAACAAGAGCCTAGAAGTTTCCCTGTATCAGAAAAAGAAGTTGTTATATGGATAAGTATTGCGATTATTTTTTGCTGTGTATGTATGTCTGTTCCGATTATGCACTTGGTACCTCTGTTAACGGATTCAGACTTTTCTCTTGAGTTTGCAACGAAAGCACTCATGGTTTTAATGTTTTGCGGTGCACTTGGAAGAATTTGTGGCGGATTGTTAGGGGACTATATAGGCCCTTTACCAGGTTATATCCTTATGTCTGTAGGTCAAACGATATCTGTCGTTTGGTTTCCTCAAGTATCAGACATGATAGGAATATATTTGTTGGCTGCTTTTTTTGGATTTACTTACTCTGGTGTAATGTCTAGTATTCTGGTTTGTACTAGGATGATGGTTTCAGCACAATTTGCAGCAAGAGCAATGAGCTTGACCTCTTTTTTTGGATGGATAGGAATGGGATTAGGGGGATTTCTGGGAGGTTATTTTTTTGATTTAGAAGGAAATTATCTTTGGGCTTTTACTTTTGCTGGAATCATGGGGTGCGTAAATATATTAATACTTTCTCAGTTTTGGATGCGCGTAAAGAGACAAGAGAAACTGTTACTTGCTCGAAGCACTTAATATGAACACTGCAGCAAATCTAGAAGAATTAAATCTATTGAGCTTTAACAAAAAGAAGCTTCAAGATTTTTTTGTTTCAATAGAAGAAGAACCATTTCGAGCCTTGCAGGTAATGAAATGGATTCATCAACGAGGTGTTTCAGATTTCTCAGAAATGACCGATCTTTCAAAAGAACTTAGGGCAAAACTCGAAGCGAGTTGTATTATCAGAGCACCTGAGGTTGTTTACGAAAAGACATCACAAGATGGAACAAAGAAATGGGTAGTACGCGTGGGTAGCAAAGACCTCATAGAGATGGTTCTAATACCTGAAAAAAATAGAGCCACTTTATGCGTCTCTTCTCAAGTTGGCTGCGCTGTTGATTGCAGTTTTTGTGCAACAGGCAAACAGGGGTTTTCAAGGAATCTAAATTTAGATGAAATTATAGGCCAGGTTTGGGTAGCGGCTAATTCATTCGGAGTCCCTAGGGCACCAGATTCGAGGAACATAACAAACGTAGTGATGATGGGTATGGGAGAACCTTTATTAAACTTTGAACCAGTAGTAGATGCCATGAATTTAATGATGGATGATAATGCGTATGGGCTTTCTAAAAGGAAGGTAACTCTAAGCACTTCAGGGATAGTTCCCAAGATAAAAGATCTGGGAAAGGTTACTGATGCCGCCTTAACCATTTCATTACACGCACCCAATGATGAATTAAGAAATAAGCTGGTTCCTGTTAATAAAAAATACCCCATAAAAGAGTTAATTGAATCTGTAAAAGGGTACGTGGACGGCTGCTCTGACAAGCGGGTAACAACTATTGAATATATCTTAATTGAAGATGTTAATGATAGCTTGGAGTTGGCAGAAGAATTGTGCGAACTTCTGAAACAACTTCCCTGCAAAATAAACTTAATTCCCTTTAATCCTTTTCCGGAATCAAAATATAAAAAACCTTCCGGAAATAGAATTAAACGCTTTCAGAACTATCTTCAAGAAAAGGGATACGTGACTACAATTCGATCAACCCGAGGTGACGATATAATGGCTGCTTGTGGCCAACTGGTTGGAAAAGTGAACGATAAGACGAGGAAGATAGAGAGGACAAAAAATAAGCAAAAAATAAAATCTAAAACAATATAAATGATTCAAACTGTAGCGATAATAGGAGCTGGAATAGCTGGCCTTACTGCGGGATGTGCTCTGAGAAAATATAAGATTAAGGTAGATATTTTTGAACGATCAGATTCTGTTACAGAATTTGGAGCAGGAATAACACTATCAAAGAATGCCACTTCCCTTCTCAGGGATTTAGATCTATTTGATGAACTCGAAACAAGCAGCTATACCCCAAAAGGATCTTTTATAAGGCATTACAAAACAGCTAAACAAATAGCTCATGTTGATTTTGATAAGGATTTTTTGACGGCGGACAGAAGAGACTTAGTACATATCTTATCTAAAAGATTTCTAGATATGGGAGGTAGTTTACAGCTATCACGCACAATAGAAAAAGTTGAAGCTAAAAGCGGAAAGCTTATTTTTTCTGACGGGGAAAGTTGTTATGCAGACCTTGTGTTGTCTTGTGATGGCATAAAGTCCAGAATTAGAGAAGATATTTTTGATAGTACCGAGCCTCGTTTTACCAATAATATTGCGTGGAGGGGGGTTATAGAAAGATCAAATCTCCCAGAATTTCCAGGCAACGATCAAGTAAATATTTACCACGGCCCAGGAGGACATGTAGTTCACTATCCAATGGGGCACAAGGACATGGTTAACTTTGTAGCTATAGAGACTAGAGAAAACTGGGAAGAAGAGTCCTGGAAAAGAGAGGGCAATAAAGAGGATCTGCTAAAGCCTTTTAAAGGGTGGAATGAAAACCTACAAAATATTTTCTCTTCCTCTGAAAAGGTATACAAGTGGGGGCTTTTCGACCGAAAGGTGCCCAAATTGCTCTCCAAGGGGAAAGTTTTCTTGTTAGGTGATGCGGCACATCCGATGGTTCCTTTTTTAGGGCAAGGTGGTTGCATGGCCATTGAAGATGCTTTTACTTTGGCAGTTTTGGTTGATAAGTTCAAAGATGATTTAGATAAAATTAAAGTCTCCTATCAACAATTAAGGCGAACAAGAGGAAATCTCATTCGACAAAGATCTAAGTTCCAAGGAAAATTTAACCACCTTTCAAACCCTTTATTAATGAGATTAAGAAATTTGGCAGTAAAGCTATTCGTCAAGCCTAACATGGAGAACATTCACTCGTACGATGCAATAAAGGAAATTTCTAAGGTTGCGTAGTTAATACCGCTTGATTCTCTTAAACCTAAAGATTAGTCTTTCTTTTCTATTTGGGGAAAAATATGAGTTACGCTGAACATAGAAAAATTATTGATGCAGACAGCCACGTAATAGAGCTGGAAGATTTTTTAATCTCTGCAGCTGATAGAGAAGATAAAAAGGTTATTCCTTCCATGTCATCTCAAAAGGAACTACCAGTAGTAGAGGCGGGGCTTGATAGAGGTAAAGAGCTTTTTAAGAAGAGGCAAGAAGATCCTGAAATAATGGCTAAATTTGATAATGCCATCTTGGACAACACGAAAAGTGGTTGGAACAGAGTGGGGGCCTTCAATTCAAAAGAAAGATCGCACGCTATGGATGTTTTTGGATATTTAATTCAATGGGTCCTTCCAACTTTCTCCTTTCATCAAATAGCCCATTCTGAAGATCCGAAAGTGTTAGAGGTTGGATCAAAAACTTTAAACAGAGCTATGGCAGAGTTTTGTAAATCAGATGATAGGCTAAAAGCTATAGGCTACATCCCTTTGCAGCTTGGTCCAGAGAAATCCTTGGAGTTAATGAAACAAGGTTTTGAAGAAGGGTGTTATTCTTTCATGATAGATACCAATGAACCAAACGAAAAAAATATATCATTCACTCACCCTGATTTTGACCCTGTTTGGGACTGCTTTGTTGATCAAAAGGCACCTTTTGTTGTGCACGTGGCGGTAAATGGGCACTATAAAGCTGTTTCGGGGAGCTTTAAAAATAATGGCAAAACTGAATTAGAGCTTGGTGGAGACGCGCCAACAGGGGAACTTGGATTAATGACCATTAATAGTAGTGCAGAGCTTTTCTTGTCAGCCATGATATTTGATGGAGTGTTTGATAGACATCCTAATCTAAAAGGAATCTCCATGGAGCATGGAGCTTTTTGGTTGCCTTCTTGGCTCAAAGCCCTTGATTACACAGCATCTTTATTTAAAAGGAAAAGAGAGTTTAACGATCTGCCTTCAGAGGTAGCCAAAAGACACCTTAAAGTATCTCCTTTTCCTGGCGAGCCTATTGGTTGGATAATAGAAAATATTGGATCCAATATGTTGGTTTACGCATCAGATTACCCACACCCTGAAGGCACCTCTGATCCTATAGGCAAGTTTGAGGCCACTATGACGGAATGTGATGAAGAAATCATGGATGCTTTTTACCATGGAAACATGGAAGAGCTGATGGGAATAAAGTTATAGAATTTTGCCTCAAGCAGAAGCAAAGGTACCTTTAAAAAACACTATAGCTTATGGCCTCCCAGGTATAGGTGCCGGTTATATGTACTTGCTTATGAGCTTGTACGTAATGAAATTCTCTACGGACGTCCTTCTTATTTCTCCGGTGGTGATGGGTTTAATATTTAGCATATCTAGAATTTGGGATGCCTTCTCAGATCCAATTGCAGGTTATTTAAGTGATAGAACAAAACTTAAATTTGGGAGGAGACGTACTTGGATAATAGTAAGTTGCATTCCAATATCTTTAGGATTTTTAGCAGTTTTTTCACCACCACCTGCTTTGGAAGGTCAAGATTTAGATCGGTGGATGATGTTTGCTATTTTAGGATTTTACTCAGCAATGACTATATTCTTTGTGCCCCATTTAGCCTTGGGGGCTGAGCTTTCAACTGATTACCATGAAAGGACAAGACTTTTTGGTGTTCGCCATATTTTTTATACCATTGGATCAATTTTAGCGCTCGGCACAATGCATTACTTAATACAAGAAGAGATAAGGCCGGGTGGCGATGTAAGGGGTCTGGCAGGCAACCTTGCTTTATGGTCTGTCGTTATTACATCGTTTTTAATCATTTATTCTGTCTCAAGGCTTAGAGAAAATCCTGACTACCAAGATAGAGTTAACAAAAACCCTTTCCAGGCTTTTGTAGACGTATGGAAAAATCCTCACGCTAAAATTCTAGTTGTTATTATTTTTATTGAGAACATAGGGGGAGCTGCTATTGGAGTTCTAACTTTATATATAGCTCAATACGTTGTGGAAGCTCCCGCTTGGGCGCCACTCATAATATTTGCCTACATGCTTCCTTCAACTCTATCGGTGCCCTTATGGATACCGCTCTCTAAGAAGTTTGGAAAGATTAATCTTTGGTTTTTTAGTTTGCTTTTAACGGGTGTGTCTTTCGGGGCAATATTCCTGATTTTGTTTGCTCCTTCTGTTGAAGGAAGATTGATAATAATTTTCATTGGAGCTTTCTTCGCTGGAATTGCAGCTGGGTGTGGAGGCTCTATAGGGCCTTCAATAGAGGGCGATGTAATAGATTATGATGAGTATTTAACTGGTGAAAGGAAAGAGGGGTCTTATTTCGCGGCATTAAATTTTGTTTATAAGAGCGCTACAGGCGTAATGCTCTTATTGACTGGATTTGTTCTAGAGTTTTCAGGCTTTATTCCAAATCAGCCTCAGACAGTGGAGGTTAAAATTGCTTTAACTAGTCTGTATGGCCTGGTTCCGTTGATTTGTTATAGCCTGGGGGCGGCCTTGTTGCTTTATAAATTTAAGCTTGGTGAAAAAGAATACGAAAAAGTTAGAAAAGCATTAGACGAAGCCACTTAGTGCAGATATTTTAAAGGCCCCTATAATGCGCTATTTAAAAGGAAAAAAATATGCCTGAGATGACATTGCTTGGATGGTTTCACACTGTATTGGGCTCTTTAGCTCTACTGACAGGATTTTACACTGTGTATAAATATAGAATTATTTCTTTGCTAGAAACCTCAGGAAAATATTACATCTATATAACGTTTTTTGTTGCTGCCTCAGCATTAGGAATTTACAACCAGGGCGGCTTTGGAGTCGCACACATATTGGCCGTTTTAACCTTGGTTGCTTTGTGCGGTGGAATAATTATGGAAAAGACTAATTTATTTGGCTTCCTTTCTAAATACTTCCAAGCTATTGGTTACACCAGCACGTTGTTATTCCATATGATTCCAGCAATAACCGACTTTTTAAGAAGGCTGCCTGTTGGAGACCCTTTCATAGATTCATTTGAAGACCCTTTGCTGGCTAATTTTCATTTAGCTTTCCTCTTAACTTATTTGATTGGGATAATTCTTCAGATGTATTGGCTTAAGAAATCAGGTTAAAAGAAAAGGCCTAATTCAGTGGAAAATAGAAAATTTAAACCTTTTGGGGGTGTAAGCTCATTGACTCTTGGAGGAGGGGGATTGGGTCAAATCTGGGGAGAGACTACAAGAGAAGAGGCGGTAGCCACTGTTAGCCTGGCTATAGAGAATGGAATAACGCACATTGATGTAGCTCCCATGTATGGAAAAGGAGAGGCCGAGATAGTTGTAGGAGAGGCCCTTAAAGGCAAAAGTATTGATGGAATTCACGTAACAACCAAATGCAGACTAGGAACTTTGCCCGATGATCAAGTATATGATTACTTAAGTAAGTCGCTAACGAGAAGTTTAGATAGCATGAACCTTCAAAGGGTTGACCTTTTTCTTTTACATTCACAGCTTATCGAGGATGGTTTTATTCTCCACACCAATGATGAGTTTAAACACAGGACCTCAACGACTTTATCCTCATTCTTCAATACCGTTATCCCTTCTTTTGAGAAACTAAAAGAAGAAGGAAGAATTGGAAGCTGGGGCATAGGAGGGCTTGGCCAAAACAAAGCCTTGAAAAAGGCTATAAATCATGAGATTAAACCTGAAGCCATCCAATGCGTAGTGAACCCTTTAAATTCAGCAGGTGCAATAGGCTATGTTGACAGAGAGTATAATCCCAAAGAAATACTTCTAGA
>Ga0066863_10000700_pt1 | contig 16338 bp, 15 predicted proteins | sample ETN02SmetaG_2_FD_65495 | JGI IMG/M metagenome (GOLD analysis project Ga0066863, IMG submission 65495) | Marine microbial and viral communities from oxygen minimum zone, Eastern Pacific Ocean - ETNP2014F10-02SV253 | ecosystem: Environmental > Aquatic > Marine > Oceanic ...
CTATGAAAATCTGCAACCAATGAACCAACATATCTTTGTGTCAAAGATTTATCACCCCTCAAATTATCAATATATTTTTGTACCTCATTTGACCAATTGCGATAATTACTTTCATTAACACTATAATACTGAGAATTTTTTGGTAATTTAATGTTTTGATCCAACAACACAAATTTAGATTCAGAATCCAAAATAAATGAAACAACTTTAGAGTCATACCCAATGACTAAAACTGTATTAGGGCCATAAATAGCATACATAGCCATTTTTTGATTAGATCCTTTATAAGATTTGAAATCAGAATAATCAAAACTGTTTTCCCAAACTCCAAAAATAGAACCTATACTAACTGAAACATCGACATTAGATGAACCATCAAGAGGATCCATCATAATCACATAAGAAGTAGAAGTAGAAGAATTTTGAAGCTGCTTGATATCGTCCAACTCTTCACATCCTATAGCTGAAATATATTCTGACTGAACAAAATTTCTAAGAAATACATCTGTAGCGATCAAATCTAATTTTTCGACCTGTTCACCATGAATATTTTCTCCACCGTGCTTACCAAATAAATCTTTTGACTCAGGGCCATAAAGAAGTTTTGATATTTCAATCACACCATCCGATATTTTAAATATTATTTCAAATATGGCTTTATTCTCTGGAGAATTATCAGAGTTTTGAATTATATAATCATCTAAAGAAATCATAATTAATAGTTAAACTATTTAAATAAGTTTATAACAATCATAATCTTTATACACCTTAGAAATCAAAGCATTTTGATTTATAATATAAATAATGAAATTTAAACAAGGCAAAGAAAAAAACAGGCAAGTAAATCTAGATGTAGATTTAGATGAAAAAGATTTAGAACCTTATTATAAAATTGGTTATAAAAAACTTGTAAAAAAAATTACTATCCCTGGCTTTAGAAAAGGGAAAGCTCCTTATCATATTATAGAATCTCAATATGGTAAGGAAAGTATATTATCTGAAGCTATAGATAATATACTTTCTGACAAAACAAGCGAAGTAATTAAAGAATCAGAAATTGAATCATACATGCCTCCAAAAATAGAATTAAAAAACTTCAACCCTATAAAGTTTACTGTTATTTTGCCTTTACAACCTAAAATTAAATTAGGTGAAATAAATAAAATTAAACTAAAAAAAATAGAAAATCCAGATTTCGAAATATTAATAGATGAACAAATAAATAATTTACAAAAACAATTCACTAATTGGATTCCTAGCAGTGGAAAATCACAGTCCGGAGAATTGATTTCTATTAATATTAAAATAGAAATAGATGGAGAAAACGTACTTGATCAACAAAATACTGATATTATTCTGGAAGAACAAAACGATGAATTTGCGCCGGGATTAATTAAAAACCTTATAGGATTAAAAGAAGGAGATTCAAAAAATATCAATTTGAAAATCTCAAAAAGCCATCCATCACAAGAAATGGCTAACAAAAAAGCAAAATTTGACATAACAGTAAATTCAGTAAAAAAACCTGACTCACCTAAATTAGATGCCAATTTTGCAAAAATGGTTTCCAACAATGAAATTAAAACAATGAATACTTTAAGAAAAAAAATCAAAATAAGTGTTGAAGAAAATCATAAACAACAATCAGAATTTGAATACCAAAATAATGCAATTGCAGAATTAATTAAAATATCTGATATTGAGCTCCCGCCTATCATGATTGAAAGAGAAACTCAAAATGAAATAGAACAACTGGAAAATTTAGCAAAAAGATTCAAAATGTCTCTTGAAGATTATCTTACTCAAAATAACCAGAATCCTGATGAAACTAAAAAAAATATAGAAGTTGAAACATTGCAAAAATTAAATAGAACTTTCACTCTATTGGAAGTATGTAAACAAAATAATATTATACCTACAGAACAAGAATTATCTGAGGCTGAAAAAAATTTAAAAACTCAGGAATCAAATAATACAAATAGTCCCAAATTATCCAAAGAAGGAATTCAAATGGAAGCAGAGTACAGATTAAAACTAGAAAAAGCTTCAAAATATTTATATCAAGAGACCTTGAAAAACATTGTATAGCGATTAAATTTATAAGACAATTGTAAGTCCCTTTAAAAAATAAGGAGTTTAAAATGATTAATAATCCTAAAAATATAATACCTATGGTAATAGAAAGTGGTACCAGGGGAGAAAGAGCGTTTGACATATATTCTCTATTATTAAAAGAAAGAATTATATTCCTAGGAACTCCAATAAATGATCAGGTAGCAAACTTATTAGTGGCACAACTTCTTTACCTCGATAGAGAAGACCCTGAAAGAGATATAAGTATATATATTAATTCACCTGGCGGTGTAATAAGCTCTGGTTTAGCAATTTTAGACACTATGAACTTAATTAGACCAGATGTTTCAACAATATGTGTTGGTTTAGCTGCAAGTATGGCTACAGTACTTTTATGTGCAGGAACAAAAGGAAAAAGATATGCTTTGCCTAATTCTACTGTTCATATGCATCAACCAATAGGTGGAGCTCAAGGTCAAGCATCTGATGTGGAAATTGCAGCAAGAGAAATGCTTAGACTTCAAGACAAAGTAAGGCAAATGATTTCTGAATCAACAGGACAACCATATGAAAAAATAGCTAAAGATACAGACAGAGATTATTATTTAACAGCCGGACAAGCTAAAGACTATGGTCTTATTGATGAAGTGCTTGATAAACAATAAATTTAAATTAAATGAGAAAAAACATTGAATACTTCAAATAACAATACAAAATATTTATGCTCTTTTTGCAAAAAACCTCAAACTCAGGTAAATAGACTAATAGCAGGCCCTGATCGAGTATTTATTTGTGATAACTGTGTAAATTTATGTTCAGACATGTTATCCAATACAAATGTTAAAAATAAGGATCTAAAAAAATATTCAGATGAAAGTAAATCTTCAATATCATACCCAATATCAATAAAATCCGAATTAGACAAATCAATTATCGGTCAAGAAATAGCAAAAAAGATTCTTAGTGTATCTGTCTATAATCATTATAAAAGAATTAATACACATAATGCAGAGCAATCCGATGTAACAATTGAAAAATCTAACATAGCTTTAATTGGTCCAGCGGGATCTGGAAAAACATTATTAGCCCAATCTTTAGCTAAAATTTTAGATGTTCCATTTGCAATTGTAGACGCAACATCATTAACAGAAGCAGGATATGTAGGTGAAGACGTTGAAAATATATTACTTAGGCTAATACAAGCAGCAGATTTTGATATTAATAAAGCTGAAACGGGGATAATTTATATAGATGAAATTGATAAAATCACTCGTAAATCAGCCAACCCTTCTTTAACAAGAGATGTGTCTGGAGAAGGAGTTCAGCAAGCATTATTAAAAATAATAGAAGGGACCACATCTAATGTACCTCCGCAAGGCGGCAGAAAGCATCCTCATCAAGAATTTCTACAAATTAATACTCATAATATTTTATTTATTGTCGGGGGAGCTTTTGAAGGTATAAAAGATATCATTAACAATAGAGTGCAAAAGAATTTCCATTCTATTGGATTTCAATCAGACAAAAATAATCCGAGTAACCAAGAACTAGAACACTATGCTACTACGGAAGATTTATTAGAATTTGGATTTATTCCTGAATTTATTGGCAGATTACCTGTTATTGCTCATCTTCATGAATTAAACAAAAATCATTTGTATGACATATTAACAAAACCCGTCAATTCACTTATAAAACAATATAAAACTTTATTTTCGATAGATAACCTTAAATTAGAGTTTGATGACAATGCTCTTAAAAAAATTGCAAAATTAGCAATAGAAAGAGGAACTGGGGCAAGAGGATTAAAATCTATATTAGAAGAAACTTTAATTGATATCATGTATGAGTTGCCAGGTAAAAACACATTGTCAAAAATTCATGTAACTGAACAATCAATAGATAATAAAAATAAATTTATCATTTATGATAAAAATAATACCCAAATAAATTATGATGATTTATTATCGGAATCAGCTTAATAATAATTTTTCTATTTGTAAACTAAAATCCACTGATTTAAAATCTTTGTTAAATTTTTTATTAAATAACTGCTCTAAAACTTCCTTATTATTAATCAAATAATTTATAGCGAATACTAACAAATATTTTTCCCTTAACAATATTTGTTTTCTAATAAGAGTAAACAAATCTAAATCTTCATAAATAATATTTCTATAATTAGTTTCCGATTCTAAGTAAAATTGTTTCCATGCATTATTATATAAATTAGATTTTATTGGGAATTTACAATATCCCAATGATTCGCCTGAATCAAGATTTTTAGTAACGATATGTACATTTAATCCTGAATAATCTTGATCATTATCAATAAGTTGAACAATTACTTGTTCCCATGTACCTTTAGGACCATCAGGGAGAGCAGGATGTAAATTAATAAATTTAAACTTTGTACATAAGTCTTCACTCAAAATAAGCATATAACCTGCAAGTACAATTATATCCACTTTATACTCAGATATTAATTTAAGAACTTCTTTATCATATAATTCTCTACAATCAGAAAATTTTTTATATTTGTTCTTTTTTTGAAAATTTTTAGAAGATAATGTAATTAAATTTATATTATTTTGAATAACATAATTTATATATTCATCACTACCCTCTGCCTCACCAAATTCTCTATTACAAAACACAAATTCTAAGGATATATTTATTGATTTTTTAGTGATCTGATTTAATAAAAAATCAATAAAACCTAAAGAACCTTTACCATTTCCTGTAGAAAACCATCCAATTTTTAACATTAGCTTTTAATTCAAATTATGTATTTATCAACAAAAATATCATATATCCCCATATAATAAAACTTAATATACTTATAATTAAATTAATATTATTTCTGACATTAAAATACAACAACATTGATGAACTAAACACTCCACCTAATAATCCTCCCAAATGAGCCCAATTATCAACTCTGGGATAAGTTAGTCCATAAAACAAATTTATTACTAATAAAATAACAATTCCAATTAAATTGTTTTTAGCATAGATAGGATTAAATTTTCTTATATAAAAGTAATAAATCATTAATGATCCAAGTAACCCAAAAACTGCACCACTAGATCCTACAGATATAGCATTATTATTTAATGCAACACTAAATGCACTTCCTGTAATTCCTGAACAAAGATATAAAATTAAAAAATTTCTTTTCCCAAATAATTGTTCAATTAAATTTCCAAAAGCTAATAATGCTATTGAATTAAATATCAAATGCGAAATACCTGAATGAAGAAAAATAGAAAATAAGAGTCTCCATGTTTCTCCTTTTTTTACATAAGGAGCATAATTTGCACCCATTGTAATTAAAATATTTGATGATCCGTCAAATATTAATTCGGATATTATCCAAAAAAATATATTGATGAATAAAACAATTAAGTAAATGGACTGAGTAGGCTTTCGTAAGGAAAAATTAAATCTTTTCATAATTAGTAATAATTAACTGAGCTTGTTCTAAAGCTTTATTACACTGTTTAACTAATAGCTGCCCTTTTTCATAAAATTTAATTGTTTCTGATAAAGATAAATCTTGGTTTTCTAATTCATTAACTATTTTCTGTAATAATAATAAATTCTCTTCAAAATCTTCAAAATCTTTATTTACTTCACTGTTAATTTCAGACATTAGTTACTCCTTAATTTTATTTTCTACTTTTGAATTTAATATTCCATCAGATAATAAGATTTTTAATTTTTCACCCTTTTCTACCTGATTAACCGACTTAATTATTCTTTTCTTTTGGTTTTCAACAAGAGCATATCCTTTTTTTGACATCTCAGTAATATTAAAAATACTTATAGAATGCTTTAAATATTCTAATTTATTTATTTTTGTATTTACATAATCAGATAATTTGCCATTCAAATTAAATTCTAATTGATCAATATTTCTAATTAAAACTTCTATTTTTCTTGGATAAATATTCTGTAATTTTATTTTTACTTTCTCTATTTCAGGGAATTTAAATTCTAAATTGTATTTAAATGCTTTTTGCATATTTAAAGAAAAACTACTAATTTCATTTCTCAAATCATTAATATCCGGTGTTATGATTTGAGCTGCCCCAGTTGGAGTTAATCCTCTTGTATCAGCTACATAATCTGAAAGTGTATTATCATCTTCATGTCCTATCCCAGTAACTACTGGAATTTTAGATGAAAATATATATCTTACTATTTCTTCTGAATTAAAAGGCATAAGATCTTCCTCTGAGCCGCCACCTCGAGACAATAAAATAATATCACCTAATGATTCTTTATTTGCTATATCAATAGAATTACATACATCCTCTATACAATTTTCTCCTTGCATTAATGTAGGAATTAATATTAAATTTACCAAAGGATATCTCATTGTAATTACTTTTTTAATATCTTCCCAAGCAGAGGAATTTTCTGATGTAATTACACAAATAGTTTGTGGAAATAAAGGTATTTCCCGCTTCCTATGTGTATCAAATAATCCTTCTTGTTCTAATCTTTGGCGTAATCTTTCAATTTCTATTGAAATATCACCTAATCCATGTTTTTTAACAGATCTTACTTTTAACTGTAAATTACCTGCAGGTGAATATATTTCTATTTCACCATTAATTAAAATTTTATCCCCATCTAAAAAATCATCTGAGCCAATATGAGCAAATTTGAAAAAAACACACTTTATCAAACTATTTTCATCTTTTATAGAAAAATATTTATGCCCAGAATAAGCTGGTCCTTTATAATCAGTGACTTCCCCTTGTATCCATATATCTTTTAAATAAATATTTTGATCTATCAAATTATTAAGATTAGCTAATAAACTAGATACTTCAAATATATTTTTCATTTTCAAGCTCTTCCTATATATTCCGATGTTCGTGTATCTATTTTAATTAAATCATCATTATTAACAAATAGCGGAACATTAATAATAATCCCTGTTTGCAAAGTAGCTTTTTTTGTTGCTCCTTGAGTAGTATCTCCTTTAACAGCATTATCAGTTAAGATAACTTTCATATCAACAAAATTTGGTAATTCAATAGATATTGGATTATTTTCAAAATACAATAAATCAATTTGCAATTGATCCACCAAATAATTAATACGATCCCCTAATATTTCTTTACTTAAATTTATTTGTTCATAGTTACTATTATTCATAAATACAAAATTATCCTGATCTGAATAAAGATAAATTGCACTAACTCTTTGTATATTTGCAGCTTCTATTTTAATATCATAGCCAGAATATGATTTAACTAAAACTTTTTCTGTACGAATTTCTTTATATCTAAGTCTAATTACCGGAGCTCCTCTATCTTTTTTTGATCTTGAATATTCAAGTAAAATACAAGGTTTGCCATCTATATCTAAAGCCATACCTTTTTTTAATTCGTTATAAGCTAGTGACATAGTATTTCTCCTTTTAGTTTATAAAATAGCCAACAGCTATTTTATATCCGCTTGATCCAAATCCAACTACCATTTTTGAACAAACATCTGAGATAACAGAATGGTTCCTAAATTTTTCTCTTATAAAAATATTTGAAAGATGAACTTCTACTGCTGGAATAGAAATTGATGAAATAGCATCTCGTATAGAAATACTATAATGACTTAAAGCTCCAGGGTTAATAATTAATCCCTGATAAAGATCATTGCTTTTTTGAATCATATCAACAATTTCACCTTCATGATTAGATTGAAATGCTTCAATATTGATATGATGTTTTTTTGAATATAAATAAACATCATCCAAAATATCTTGTAAAGTTTCTTTACCATATATTTTGGGCTCTCTTTGCCCTAATAAATTTAAATTTGGGCCATTAATAATCAATAAATTCATTTTAAGCTAACCCTAGGATGAGAATTAAAATAAGATCTTTTCATATCATTATTTGCAACTTGGGTATAAATTTGAGTAGTAGATACTTTAGAATGCCCTAACAATGTTTGAACAGTTCTTAAATCTGCCCCATTAGATAGCATATGAGTTGCAAAAGTATGCCTTAATAAATGAGGGTGTAATGAAATTCCTATCCCTGATTTATAACCATATTTTTTTACTAAATTCTGGATTGATCTGACAGATAATCTAGTACCAAATCTATTTAAAAACAAAGCATTGTTTTGAGGATTTTTAAATTCTTTTGAACATAATTTAACATATTGATCTATCCAATTCCTTGCTGTATCACTCATAAACACTACTCTTGGTTTAGCACCTTTACCTAACAATTTTATTTTATTTTTATCAATAATATCATCAATATTTAATGATGATATCTCTGATACTCTCATCCCAGTGGTATATAATGTTTCAATTAAAGCTCGATCTCTAACGCCTGATATATTAGTAACGTCAATACTCGATAATAATCTTTGTGTTTGCTCTGCTGAAATTATAGATGGTAATTTTTTTTCCATTTTAGATTTAGAAATCATAGAAATTGTAATTTCATCAAAATCAGAATTTGAAAAAACATAATTAAAAAAACTTCTTAGTACACTTAATTTTCTGTTAATACTTGATCTTTCATAACTCTGTGTATTCAGATAATGTACATATTCTCTAATTAAAGATTTATCTATATTGTCCAATAAAATATTTTTATCTAAATTAATAAAATCTTTAAAATTATTTAAATCATTTTTATAATTACGTACTGTAAATTTTGATAAATTTCGATAATTTATCAAATAAGCAATAAAATCTTCAATTAATTGAAGCAAATCTTTAATAATTGTTTTTTTCATAATAATATTTACTGACTAGCTTTCAAAGATTCTGGCATTTTTTGAAAAGATTTACACATTTCGCATCTCAAACTGCTTCCTCTAATAAATAAAGTTTCAGCTTTACATTCATCATTTAAACATTTACCTTCAGCAGGTTTATATCTAGAATTAAATTTACAATTTGGATAATCAGCGCATCCGTAATATACACTTCCTTTTGCCCCTTGCAACTCTCTCATTGTTCCATTTTTGCACTCAGGACACAAATGATTTGTTTCAGTGATAATTGGTTTTGCAGTTTTACATTTCGGGAATGCAGAACATCCTAAAAATTTAGTTCCATTTTTTTTAGTACTTCTTATGATCATTGGACTTTCACATTCAGGACAATGTTCATCTGAATATTCTTCAATTTCATCTTTTGGAACCCTGTCTTGTTCAAGGGCATTTTTTATACTAAGTTCTAGTTTTGTATATAAATCATTTAATAACAATTGCCAATCCATGTCCCCAGTAGCAATTTTATCTAACTTTTCTTCCATTTCAGTTGTATAAACAGGGCTAACTTCAGTAGAAAAATTATTTTTTAAAAACTTCGATATTGCTCTACCTAATTTAGTTGGGTGTAATCTAGATTCTTTTTTCTCAAGGTACAACTTCAAATTTGTTTTTATTGTGTTTGCATATGTACTTGGCCTTCCTATTCCTTCTTGTTCCATTTTTCTAACCAGCATTGCTTCAGTATATCTAGAAGGAGGTTTTGTTTGATCATATTTTGAATCCACATTATCAAAAATAACTTTTCCTCCTATTTCAAAATCCATAGATCCTCCACTTTCATCTTCAGACTTTTCTCGATCATCTCCGTACAAAATTGAATATCCCTGAAATTTCACTTTCCAATTCTCTATTCGAAATAGAAGCTCTTCGTCTAAATAATTTTTTTCACATTTGACTATTACTCTATTAACATCATATTTAGCTTTTTCCATCTGAGATGAAACAAACCTTTTCCATATAATATCGTAAAGTTTTATCAAACTATCTTTTCTATCTAACTTAGATGAAATTAACTTTTTTAACTTTTGAGGTGACATTTCTACATCCGTTGGTCTAATACACTCATGAGCTTCTTGAGATCTATTTTTATTTTTGTAGTAATTAGGCTTTTCTGGTAAATATTCGTCACCATATTCATTTTTGATATAAGATCTAACACTATTCAAAGCTGTCCCAGATACACTAAAAGAATCTGTTCTCATATATGTAATCAGTCCTACAGATCCTAATCCATCTAATTCTATTCCTTCAAATAATTGTTGAGCATAACTCATAGTTACGTCAGGAGAAATACTCAATCTTTGACTAGCTTCTTGTTGTAATGAACTAGTAATAAATGGAGGCCTAGGAGATCTAACACTCTCTGATGTTTTTATATCGTCTACTACACCAGGGTTGCTATTTAGTATCTTAATTATTTCATCTGTCTTATTTTTGTCAAAAATTCTATATCTAGCAAGTTTGGTTGATTTAGGATCATTCAAAAATAATAATAAATTATTATTTTTATATTTTAAATTTGATGATATATTCCAAAAATCTTCAGGATTGAATTTTTCAATTTCTTCTTCTCTTTCTATTACAAATTGTAAAACAGGTGATTGCACTCTTCCGGCAGATGTTTTCCCTTTAACTTTTTTCCATAAAACCGGGCTTACCTGAAAGCCATAAATCCTGTCTAATAATCTTCTTGCTTGTTGAGAATCATACAAATTTGAATCTAATTTTCTCGGATTTGATATCGATTCAAAAACAGCTTTTTTCGTAAATTCATTAAAAACTATTCTATTTTGCTGATTTTCATCAAGCTCTAAAAATTCTGCAATATGCCAGCCTATTGCTTCACCTTCTCTGTCAGGGTCAGTTGCAATATATATTTCAGATGCGTTATCTTTTCCTAGCTTTAATTCTTTTTTTACTTTTTGTACAGCCTTGCTTGTTGAGAGTTCATATTTGGGTATGAATTCATATCTTGTAGTTGCATTACCTTCGATTTCTTTAATTTCTATGCCTAAATCTTCCTTGGACAAATCCCTGAAATGCCCAACAGTTGCAATAGAATTAAATTCTTTACCCAATAATTTGGCAATTGTTTTTGCTTTTGTTGGAGATTCAACTATTACTAATTTTTTTTTGTTTGTCAATTTTATTCCTATTTTATATTATTAATTCGGAGAGGATGGGATTCGAACCCATGGAACTGTTGCCAGTTCACGCGCTTTCCAAGCGCGCCTATTCGACCACTCTAGCACCTCTCCATCTATTTTATAATTTCATACGGAGAGGGTGGGATTCGAACCCACGATCTGAAAATTCAGATACCGGTTTTCGAGACCAGCTCCTTAAACCACTCGGACACCTCTCCAATACAAGTAGTTACTGATCAAATAATTATTCTAGCAAAAAATTATAAACGATTTAAAACAGTATATTCAAATCAATAGTCAAAAAAAAACTAGTTAAATACCATTTAATTATTATTTTCTGATTTTATAACATCTAAACGAAGTTCATCTAATTGTTCTTTAGATAATACACTTGGAGATTCAAATAAAGGATCAAAACCACTTTGAGTTTTCGGAAAAGCTATTACATCTCTTATATTTTCAGTACCAGCCAATAGCATTACAATTCTATCAATTCCCGGAGCAATACCACCATGTGGTGGTGCTCCATATTCAAAAGAGTTTAATAACTGTGCGAATTGCTCATTAGTTTGTTCCTTAGAATACCCTAATACAGAAAAAATTTGCTCTTGTAATTCTTTTTTATGAACTCTAATACTTCCACTTGCTAATTCATATCCATTTGCAACCATATCATAACAATAAGCTCTAATTTCTCCCGGATTATCTGCAACATTACTCAAATACTTCTCATGGGGCATTGTAAATGGATGATGTGAAGAATCCCATTTTTGAGAATCTTCATTCCATTCAAATAATGGGAAATCTGTAATAAAGCAAAACTTTAACTCATTTTGATCATATAATTGCAAATCACGTCCCAATTTAGATCTTAAATTTCCTAATATTTCCAGAGTATTTTTATCTCTGCCTGCAACCATTAAAATCATGTCACCAGCTTGAGCCCCAGAAGATTGAGCAAGTTTTTTTACAAAATTTTTATCCAAATATTTTTTTACTATACTTCTAAACTCAAAATCTGATTCCAAAACTATCCAAATTAATCCCACACTACCTAATTCTTTAGAATAATTGACAATATCATCTATTTGACGCCTGGAAAATTCACTTCCTTTAGGCACTACCAATCCTTTTACAACTTCTCCTCTGGACACAGTGTCAGCAAGAACTTTAAATTGATTTCCTTTACACAAATCTGAAAAATCATTTATCTTCATTTCGTATCTTATATCAGGTTTATCAGTTCCATAAAGGTTCATTGATTCATCATATGTAAGCCTGACAAAGGGAGAATTATATTTTTTATTTGATCCTACTTTTTCCAACAAGCCTGTCATCATATGTTCAGTTAAAGAAAGTACATCATCTTGATTAACAAAACTCATTTCAAGATCCAATTGTGTAAATTCAGGCTGTCTATCGGCTCTTGGATCTTCGTCTCTAAAACATTTTACTATCTGAAAATATTTATCTACCCCGGCAACCATTAGTAACTGCTTTAATTGTTGGGGTGATTGAGGTAAAGCATAAAATTGCCCAGGGTTATTTCTACTAGGAACAACAAAATCACGAGCACCTTCAGGTGTGCTTTTAATTAATATTGGTGTTTCAATTTCTAAAAATCCTCTTTCATCCAAATAATCTCTGATAAATTTAATTACGTTATGCCTTAAATTTAAAACATTATATTTTTGCGGCCTTCTTAAATCTAAATATCTATATTTAAGTCTCAAAAATTCTTCAGTTTCTTCTTTAAAATCAGAAATTTCAAAAGGAAGAGTTTTGGATACATTAATAACTTCGTAAGATTTAGCAATCAATTCAATCTTTCCAGTATTTAAATTTAAATTCTGAGTACCTTCAGGACGTAACTTTACTAATCCTTTTATTTTTATTATCCATTCAGATCTAAATTGGTTCCAATGAATTTCTGAAGGTTTTAAATTTTCAGGATCAAAAACTACTTGAATTAAGCCAGTTCTATCCCTTAAGTCAATAAATAACAATCCTCCGTGATCTCTTCTCTTATTTATCCAACCTGAAATAGTAATCTCTTTATTTACTAAATCCTCAGTAGGTTCACCACAATAATAATCTCTATACAATACTTACCTCAAATCAGGAAAATTATTTAAATCTCTATCATACAAAATTCTGCTAACTAATAAATTTATATTTATTAATGATTTCAAATCTATGTTATTAGTTAATACTCTTTTAAACAATAATAATATAAATACTAATTCGAGTGAAATGATAACGTAAACATTCTCTGCGATAAAAGGAATAAGAAAAATAAAAATTATAATTCCCAAAAATGTTGATAATGCATTATTTTTCCATAAGATATACTCAAAAAATTTAAGAATTGTAACTACAATCATTACTTCTTTCCATAATCCAAGTGCACAGATAATTCCTATTGAAATTAAAACTCCTCTACCACCCCGAAGTTTTTCAAATATACTAAACATATGAAAAAATACTATCAATATCAAACTGAAAGAATACATTAAATTATTTACATCTAAATAATTTAAAATAAATACAGCTATAAATCCTTTAATCCAAAAATCAAACAGTCCAACAATCAGTGCAGGTTTCAAACCATATAAATTATAAATATTAGATGCACCGGCATTCTTATAACCAATATTATAAATATTTTTCCTGTAATAATATGATGAAATAAAAGATGAAATATTAATATTGCTAAATAAAATTAAAATAAATAATATTTCAATACCCAAATCTATATTCTTAAATTAATTTGCAATTTCAATAGATCTAAGCTCTCTTATAACCATAACTTTAATTTGTCCTGGGTATGTAAGGTTTTTTTCTAATTCAGAAACTATTTCTCTAGATAAAGATTGAGCTTTTGAATCATCAACGCTTTCCGGGTTAACAAATACTCTCAACTCTCTACCTGCTTGAATAGCATAAGATTTTTCTACCCCATCATGATTATTTGCTATATTTTCAATTTCAGAAAGTCTTTTGACATAATTTTCTAAAGTATTATGCCTAGCTCCAGGTCTTGCTGCACTAATAGCATCAGCAGAAGAAACAATAAATCCTTCTACCGAAGAATGAGTATCATCATGATGCTCTGAAATCATATCGCAAATATCATTATCAATTCCATATTTTCTACATAGATCAGCTCCAACTTCTGCATGCGGTCCTTGAATTTTATGAGTTAAGGCTTTTCCAATATCATGTAAAAAACCTCCGGCTTTTGCTTTATATGGGTCAGCTCCTATCTCAGCAGCAATTAAAGATGCTAACCATCCTGTTTCAATAGAATGTTGCAAAACATTTTCACCATAACTATATCTATAGTTCAATTCTCCAATAGTTTTTATTATTTCATTAGGTAGCCCAGAAACTCCAACTTCTAAAGCTGCAGATTGTCCTAATTTTATGATATTTTCTTCTAACTCAGATTTACACCTGTCAACTATTTCTTCAATTTTTGAAGGTTGAACCCTGCCGTCTTTTATTAATTTTTCAATAGAAACTCGTGCCACTTCTCTTCTTATAGGATCAAAAGAAGATACAACAACCATACCAGGAGTATCATCTATCAAAACATCAACACCTGTAGCAGCTTCAATAGCTCTTATATTCCGCCCTTCTCTGCCTATTAACCTGCCCTTCATATCTTCATCAGGTAAAGAAACAGAACTGACACTTCTTTCTGAAACAACTTCTGAAGCTAATCTTTGTATTGAATCAGCTATAACTTTTCTAGCTATATCATTACTTTCAATTTTAATTTCATTTTCATAATTCAAGTAACGTTTTTGAATTTCTTCTTTACTCTGTATTTCAGCTTCTTCAATTAAAAGATTTTTTGCATCCTCTAGTGAAAGTTTTGTTATTTTTTCTAGTTCAATAACTTTTTGACTAGTAATATTATCTAAGCTTTGTTCTTTATTTTTTATTTTAGTTTCAAGATCAGAAATGTTTTTTTTCTGCACTTCAAGAGATTGTGTAATATTTTTAATCTGAATCTCTTTTTCATTAATTAATCTCTCAGACTTTTCAAGATCAAACTTTCTGTTGTTTAACTCCTTCTCTGATTTAGAAACAATATTTAAAGCTTTTTCTTTTGATTCAATAAGTAATTGCGTTTCTTTTTTTAACGCATTTTCAATTATTAAATTGGCTTCTATTCTTGATTCTTGAATTCTTTTATTATTTAAGTAAACAAGAAAAAGAAACCCTAATACTCCTAATAACAAACCCAAAACTAAAGAAATGACAATATATAATATATCCATTTTGCCATCCTAAGTAATGTAGTTATATTTAATTTAAGATAATAGTAGTGTTAGAAAAATATATAGTCAAGTTTTTTTAATAAATTATAAATTAATAAAGATAATCATAAAAAACATAGTTTGGAACTATATATATATCATACAATTTCATGTTATAATTTTCGTTCGAAAAAAATTATCAAACAATTTATTAATATTAATAATTATGAATACTAATACTTATGAATTAGCTTTAGTTACTTCTCCTGAACTTAGAGCAGAAGAAATTGACGCTCTTATCTCTACTCTTGGAGATTTATTAAAAGAAAAAAAATCTAAACTAATTCATATTGACAAATGGGGTATAAAAAAACTTTCATATCCTATAGAGAATTTCATTGAAGCATCTTATACATTTGTAATATTTGAATCACCACCGTCAGATATAAAAGATGTAAAACAATGGATAAATAACAATAATTCAATTTTAAGATCTCTATTAATTAAACTCACACATTCTGAGTTAAAACATAGAGAAGATAATTTATTAAACAAAACTGCAAATAACTAAAAATAATGGGAAGATTAAACAAAATATCATTAATTGGAAATGCTGGAAACGACGCAGAAATGAGATTTACACCAAGCGGAGATGGAGTTGCATCTTTTAGTATGGCTGTTGGAAACAAATATACCAATAGAGAAGGCATGGAGGTCGATGATACTCAATGGTTCAGAATAAGTATGTGGGGCAGGCGGGCAGAATTTGTTGGTAATTACATAAAAAAGGGGATGCAAGTATTTGTTGAAGGAAAACTTTCAAGCGAAATTTACCAAGATCAGGCGGGAGAAACTAAAGTTGCATTAAATGTCAGAGCATATGATGTGCAAATTTTTCAAGATCCTGCAGCACAACCCAATCCAATGCAACCACCACCACAGTCTAACCCTGTACAACCACAGCCTAACCCTGTACAAGAACCACAGCCTAATCCTGCACAAGAACAACCATCCGTAGATTCTGGAACTGAAGAAGA
>Ga0066863_10000701_pt1 | contig 16303 bp, 12 predicted proteins | sample ETN02SmetaG_2_FD_65495 | JGI IMG/M metagenome (GOLD analysis project Ga0066863, IMG submission 65495) | Marine microbial and viral communities from oxygen minimum zone, Eastern Pacific Ocean - ETNP2014F10-02SV253 | ecosystem: Environmental > Aquatic > Marine > Oceanic ...
CCAAATTGGATGTGCATTGTTCGGTAACTCATTCATGCGTTGTTTATGAAAAATTAAAGATTCTTCTTTTGATTTTTTAAGTAGATGATCAGCAAAAGAAGGTGCTGAGAAACCGAAGAGGATTAAAAACAGGTAGGTAGATAATTTTTTCATATTTTTCATATAAACTCCTTATTTTAAATATAAAGGTCCAGTCCATCGAATTGGATACTGTCCTGTTAAAACGTTTCCTCTAGCACTGTTTAATGCAGGTGCTCTGAAACTTGATGGTTTCAATATATCACCTTTTTTAAATTTACCAGAGTCTTCTTTCATAACAAAAGCAAATACACCTCTATCTCTTACGATTTTAATGTATTTTTTTCCGTTTGTAATTTTAATCATCTTATCCCAATTATCCATTTGTTCTTTTGAATAACCAGTTAAGTCTTTTTGACCGTTATTTGTAGTCCAGTCATAATAGTCTTTTTTGGCACCGAACATCATATTTTCAATACCTTTTTCCAGTGTTTTTGCAGTTTCAAATACCATAGTTGTTTTCATTTGTTTTCCTCTCTTATTTGTTATATACTGAAAATGTATCAGCGCCATGCATATGGCAAAATGATTGAGGTCTTTGATATCCAGGTTTTGATTTTCCTCTATATCTGTATCTCACATTTTTTGCTCTTCTTGAAGCAGATACTTCTTTGAAATAACTCAAATATTTAATTGGAATATTCGCAGCTATACAAGTTGTTGTATTAGTAACTGTCTTTCCATTAGGTAACTTAATCCAAGGTGAAACCAAGTATTTAATTAGTAACGGATTTACAACTCTTTCAAAGACTTTTCTTTTTCTGTCTTTAGGTAGTGACTTATTATTATTATACTTCATTATTGTTTTTCTCCATAGTGTAGATTGATAAAACGCCTGAAATTAACATAATTCCAAACATTACAAAGAACATTGGCCAGTTATCATTGCCTAAACAATGACCACCACAATCTTCAATGAAACCAACTGCCATTATAGCAGAAAGTATTGTTGTAATACTAAAAAATGTATTCATTATGCAGCCTCCTTATCACATTTTCTAAAAGCAGCAATGTGTTTATCCATCTCTTTAGTTCTATAAATAGAAAATCCGTTATAAACAGATGATATTTTGCATATTGGTTTATTACCACCTTTACCGAAAGATTTATTTCTAAAATGAGAATAAATAGTGTGTTTCATAGCATATTTCGGTGTATATGACGGAAGTTTTTCAACTTTTATATCATTTATAGTATTTGTTATTTTCATAGTGTTTTTCCTTTTGTTTTATTCATTTTATACGTCCATAATACACTATTTTCCCCCAAAAATCAAGAAAATAATGGAAAATATACCATTTTTATAGAACAAAATGAGAACATTGACGTGGAGGGATGTGATTCTGGCATAAGAAGAACAAAATGAGAACATTTATGTCAAAAACCCTTGTTTTTTCTGTGGAATACCGTCATTTTAATTTATATAAATATTAAAAACGAATCAAAGTGAGGAAATAATGAAAAAATTGAGAATTTTTAAATTTTTTGATGGAAAAGAAATTAACGAGTCGGTTGAATCTCTTTCATTTAAGAAAGCAGTCAAAAGTATGCAAAATAAAATTGATTTAAAAAAACATAAAGGTTTATTTTGCGAATGGATTACTAAAAGGGGGCAGGAGATGTCTAAATGGATAAAAATGCCCATAGGAAGAAAAAAGAAAATAAGTAGGTAATGGCAAAACTAGCAAAGTCTTACGTAGCACACGTAAGAACACCAAAAAAAACATTAATAGCAAGTGGTTGTAGTTGGACAAATGAAAATTTTTGGTCTGATTCTAATCCTGATATAGATTGTTCTTGGCCAAAATGGCCAGAATTATTAGCAAAAAAATTAGATATGGAATGTATTAATTTAGGTCGTAGTGGAGCTGGTAATGAATATATTTTTTCTAGTTTGTTAGATCAAATAAAACAAACGAATAAAGATAATATAGGATTAGTAATATCAGCTTGGACTCAAACTAACAGGAAAGATATTAAAGTAAGAGGCATATGGAAACATATCGATGGGTTTTATAAACCAGACTATACTGCTATTCACAATAAGATGCCCCCTAAGTCTATAGCTGGTAATACAGATAGAAGTATAAGATATTACTATAGTCTTCAAGAAATATGTAAATCAAAAAAAATACCATTAAAGCAATTTCAAATGTTACCTTTTTTTCGTTCTAACAAAGAACTGCCAAAAGGTTTGTTAATTTGTACTCGTGAGGTCAATATTCTTTATAATAATCCTTATTTTAAGAAAATAGATAATAATTTTATTGGTTGGCCTACTGAAAGAAGATTAGGCGGATTTAATTTTTGTGATGATATATTGGATATTTATGCAAATGAGAGAACATATTGTATTTCAGATTTAGATAATCACCCTAATGCAAAAGGGCACGAAAAAATAGCGGAGTTTTTATATGACAGGTTTAGTACTATGAATAAGTCTAAAGAACGTAGTTATAAACCATACAATTCACAAGGAAGAGGAGCATAATGGCAGTAAGAGATTTTGATATGTTATCAACAGGACATAGTTGTGATTTTACAACAACATTATCACTTTCACTAGTTAGAACAGTGAAAGCAAACGGTATTGCTGGTGCTGTTGTAGGTACACCTACTATCCCACATAACGCTCCTATATGTCCACCACCTAATATTTGTTGTCCACACATTATGTTTTTAAATGCTGGATCACCAAATGTTAAAATAAGCGGTATACCTTGGGGTAGAGTTACTGATAGTGCTGACGCAGGCTCTATGATAAGAGGATCATTGAATGTATTTGCAAATGGTCTGTAATATCTTATAAATATAGGTATGGCCTACTCAAACTATGACGCAACTACAACGAATCAAAGTAAAAGATCAAATCGTATCTATAGTGATTTGAATTTAAACTTTACTAAAAATCCTGCTACAAAGGATGTTGCAAAAGTCTTTGATGTACAGGCAATTAAAAGAGCTGTTAAAAATATTATATTAACAAATAGATATGAGAAACCTTTTAATTCAGAATTTGGTTGCAATTTAAGAGGATTTCTTTTTGAAAATTTAACTGATCCTGTCCTTGTATTAATGAAGGATAGAATTTCAACAGCAATAGAAAAATATGAACCAAGAGTTACGGTAGAGGATATTGTCATAAAAGATGATGGAAAAAATGGAGTAAATATTATGGTTTCATTTTTAGTAACAGGATCAGAAGAACCAGTAACCGTATCAACATTTTTAAAAAGAGTAAGATAATATGGCACAGCACAGACTAGATATATCAGAATTAGATTTTGCTAATATAAAACAATCATTACAAACATTTTTATCAAATCAAAACGAATTTAAGGACTATGATTTTGAAGGAAGTTCTCTTAATGTTTTATTAGACGTTTTAGCATACAATACACACTACTTGGCTTACAATGCAAATTTCGTAGCAAACGAAATGTTTATGGACACAGCACAATTAAGAACAAGTGTTTCCTCATTAGCAAAATTAGTTGGTTATACACCAAACTCATCCAGAGCACCAATCGCAGATTTAAAAATAGTTATTAATGATGGAACAGGATCTTCAATTACAATTCCTGCAGGTACAAAATATTCATCCGTTATAGATGGACTTACATACACGTTTGTTTCAGTATCGGATAAAGTTGTTCAACCTGTTGATGGTGTTTATACTTGCCAAAGTTTAAATTTTTATGAAGGTACATATGTAAGTTATAATCACACTTATGACGCTGGTGATGTAGACCAAAGATTTTTAATTCCAAGTGATAGAGTAGATACTACAACAGTAAAAGTTGCTGTTCAAAATAGTGGTTCAGATATAACAACAGCCATTTATGCTAAAGCAACTTCAATTACAGAATTAGATGGTACAAGTAAAGTTTATTTTTTACAAGAAGCTGAAGGTGGTCAATATGAAATATATTTTGGTGATGGAGTAATTGGTAAAGAATTAAATGACGGTAATATTATTAATATAAGTTATGTAGTAACAAATAAAACAGAAGCTAATGGTGCTACAGCATTTACTTTAGCAGGAACAATAACTGGATTTACAGATATAACTACTACGGTTAATTCATCGGCGCAAGGTGGTGCTGAACCAGAATCTATAGATAGTATAAGAAGGAATACTCCTCATTTTTATTCATCACAAGATAGGGCAGTTACAATAGACGATTACAAAGCTAAAGTTAAACAATTATATGCTAACTCTCAATCGGTATCTGCTTGGGGTGGTGAAGACGCTGAAACACCTTTTTATGGTAGAGTTTATATTTCTATTTTACCAATAAGTGGTTCCAATCTTACTGCTTCAACAAAAGATAGAATTGTTACAAGTCTAAAAAAATATTCAGTTGCTTCAGTTACACCAGTAATTATTGATCCAGAAACTACAAGTATCATATTAACTTCAACAGTAAAATTTGATGAAGCAGCAACACCAAAAACTTCCGAAACTATAAAGTCAGATGTTATTACTACAATTACAGATTACAGCGCAAGTACTTTACAAAAATTTGATACAATTTTTAGATATTCAAAACTAACAGGTTTGATTGATGAAACAGATATTAGTATCTTATCAAATATAACAACAGTAAAATTAAGAAAATCTTTTAGTCCAACATTAGGTTCTTCATTAAAATATTCAGTTAATTTTTCTAACGCATTATATAATCCACACTCTGGTCATAATGCTACTGACGGTGGTATTGTAGTATCAACAGGATTTAAAATAGATGGAGATACTACAAACGTTTGGTATTTAGATGATGATGGAGATGGTAATGTTAGAAGATATAGAATGGATGGTGCTATAAGAACCTATGGTAATAGTACACAAGGTACAATAGATTATGATACAGGTCTTATTGAAGTTAATTCTTTAAATGTATCCAATATTGAAAATGTAAGAGGTACAGCTTCAACAGTTATTGAGATTACAGTAAAACCAAATTCAAATGATTTAGTTCCAATTAGAAATCAAATATTAGAAGTGGATGTAGCAAACAGCACGGTTAATGTTGAGGCTGATACACTAGTGGGAGGCTCAGCAAACGCTGGTATAGGATATACCACAACAAGTAGTTATTAGATGACATGGCTGACTTCAGAAATAAATTATCAAATCTTTTAAGTTCACAAGTACCTGATTATGTACTTGAGGACCACCCATTATTTTTAGACTTTGTAAAAGCTTATTATCAACTATTAGAATCAGCAGAAATTAAATTAACAAATATTGGTGATCCAGACCATATACAACTTAATAGTCAAACAGGTCAAATTAATTTTATATCATTAAATGGAACAAATGTTAGTAGTGATGATGAAGATGATAGATTACTTTTAGAAGACACTACTTATGGTGACTTTATAAATGGAGAAATAATTACAGGTTCAACGTCTGGTGCTACTACTACAATCTTAATTGAAGATGTGGACGTAGGTGCTCGTTTATTCGTAGCACATCAAAACAAATTTATAGAAGGTGAATTAATTACAGGTTCAACTTCAAATGCTCAAGCTACTATATTAAAATATAGAGCCAATCCAGTTCAAAACATACAACAACTTTTAGATTATGCTGATGTGGATAAAACAATTCAAGGTTTTTTATCACAATTTAGAAATTCATTTTTAACATCTATTCCAGATAGATTAGATGAGAATGTAGATAAAAGAAAACTTATAAAGAATATTAAATCTCTTTATCAATCAAAAGGAACAAAACGTGCTAGTGAAATATTTTTTAAATTATTGTTTAATGAAGTTGCTGAAATAAGACATCCAAAAGATAATGTTTTAAGATTGTCTGATGGTAAATGGGACACTAGATTAATATTACGTTGTTTAGAAGTTGGAACTTCAGATGCTTCCAACCTTATAGGTCAAACGATTACACAAGCAGATAGTCCAACTAATACTGCTATTAATGAAGCCACTGGTATTGTAGAAGATGTATTTAAATTTATTATTGGTGGTACTACAGTTACAGAATTAGTATTGGGAAATACTTCGGTAGTAGGTACTTTTATTTCTGACCAAAATATTACTGGAATAGATAATACAGATTCAGATGTAACAATTAAGTGTACTCTTACAGGTATTATTTCTGATAGAACAATGACAACAGATGGTGCATTATATAATGAAGATGATGAGATTACATTAGCTGCTGGTGGAACAGGTTCATCTTTAAAAGTAGGACCTGTGGGATCTGGTGCAATACAAGAAGTTATTATTGATGATGGTGGAACAGGATACGTTGTAGGTGATGTTGTTAATTTTAGCACAGGAAATGCTACAGCAAAAGTTTCAGTTGTAAATGGTGGTGTAACTTTAGAAAGTGGTACTGGAACAGGACAATTAGTTATGGAAAACGAAACAGGAAAAGGAGATCCTTATTCAGGAGATAAAGTTGTACAAGAAAGTGGTAGTGGTAATGAGGATATAACCGATGTAAGAATGATTGACCATGGTAATGCTTATATTTCTTTACCTACTTTAACAGTTACAAGTGGTAGTGGATCAGGTGCAAAACTTTTAGCATATGGTTCAGAAATAGGTCGTGCATTACTTGTTAATGTTATTGAGTCAGGATATAATTATCAAGCTTCTCCAGCGCCTACACTTACTTTTCCAACATACGCCTTACTTAAAGATATTTCAGGAACATATGTAATAGGTGAAACAGTTTCTGGTTTAGGTTCAGATGGTTCAACAGTTGTAACAGCTAAAGTAGTTTCATTAGATACAGATACACAAATTTTAAAATTATCAGGTGCTTCAGGCATTTATGGAACAGATGTAACACTTACAGGTGCAGCTGGTGCTACAGGTATTATTGTACGATTAGAACAAGCAGAAGGAACTGTTAGTGTTTCTCCTTTAGTTACAACAGATGGTTCTTATATAAATGAAGATGGATGGATATCTGAAAACACTATGAAAACCCAAGACAGTTTATTATATCAGGATTATTCTTATGTTATTAAAGTAGGTAGATCCATTAATGAATGGAGAGATAGTTATATAAAAACATTACATCCTGCTGGGTTTTATTTTCAAGGAGAGATTGCTATTGCAAATCAATTGGATCTTCAAATTAGAACAATAACTGGATTAAATAGTGGTACAGAAGGTATATTAAGATCAGCACTAACTAAAATATATTCACAAATTATAGGTCGTAGATTAGGAACAGAAGATGATGGAACAAGTTTAAGAGCAAACGCAAAAGCAACTGTATCTGCTGATTTTGATCAGGATACAATTACACAATTTTCTAAAACAACAAGAGATGTAACCTTAACAAGACCTGCTATTGATATTAATTATGTAAGTAGGGTTAGAAGAAATATTACAGATTCAAGTGGTAATGTTGTAAATGTAAGACAAGCATTTGTATATGCTGGGCCACGATTAGGTGTGTTAGATAAATGGGCAAATACTGTATTTGGTATTACTGCTAATGCTAGAGGTAGTGCTGGAGGAAGTGGAATTACGTTTCAAGCATTAAATGGTATTAAAGTACAAGGGACTAGAACAATTTTAGATGGTTCAAATGCAATATTTTTACTGACTTCAAACGAAGCTGGTAGAAAGATGAAAACAAATTTTACTATTCCTGCACAAATAGGCGATTATTCAGCAAATACAATGGACGAAACATACACAACATTTGATTCAGATAGTGTTACAATGGATGTGGTATAACATATAAATAGATAAGAGGCAGTATGGCAAAACAAACAATCAATATAGGTTCAATAGCAAATGATGGGACGGGTTCGTCTTTACGTGCAGCTGGTGATCTAGTTAACGATAATTTTAACGAAATTTATACAGAATTAGGTAATGGAACAACTTTAGCAATTATTAGTAAAACACAAACATTATCTAATAAAACTATTGATTTAGGTACTAATACAGTTACAGGTTCATTAGCTGAATTTAACACTGCATTACAAAGTGATACTTTTACTACAGCAGCTTCAACTACAACTTTCACAAATAAGACTATTGATTTAGGTGATAATACAGCAACAGGTTCATTAGCTGAATTTAATACTGCCTTACAAGGTGATAGTTTTGTTTCATTAACAGGATCAGAAACATTAACAAATAAGACTTTAACAAGTCCTGAAATCAACACAATTACTAGAACAGGAGATTTTACACTAGACGTATCAGGTGACTTAACGCTTGATAGTGATGGTGCTACAATCGCATTTAAAGATGGTGGTACTATCTTTGGTGCCGTAATTAATAATAGTGGTGAAATGCAATTAAGATCAGGCGCTTCACTAGGAACTGCAATGACCTTTGCAGGTGCAAATACAACTGCTAATGGTGATCTTACTGTTACAGGAACTTTAACAGTTAATGGTTCAACAACTACAGTTAATTCTACTAATACTACTGTAGATGATAATTTATTAGAATTAAATTCTGGTGCAACTTCAAATGCCAATGATACAGGTATCATTATGGAAAGAGGTTCTACTGGTGATAACGCAATTGTAGCCTGGGACGAGTCGGCAGACAAGTTCGTTATGGGTACTACAACAGCGACTGCTTCTGATACAGGAAACTTAACAATCGCTACAGGAACCCTTGTGGCAAATATAGAAGGTAATGTTACAGGAGCCCTTACAGGAAACGCTGATACTGCAACTGCATTAGCAACAGGTCGTACAATAGGTATGTCAGGTGACGTAGTATGGACATCAGCAAGTTTTGATGGATCAGGCAATGTTACGGGTGTTGCAGCTCTACAAGCAAATACTGTATCATCTACAGAATTAGTAGGTGCAACTACTTTACTGATAATTAATTCTGCTGATGTTACACAGAAAACAATAATAGGTGCAGGAAGTTAAATAAAATGATTATAAATATAATTAAGGAATAGAAAAATGCCAGCAATAATAACAAACAAATTTAGAATGAACAACGCTGAACAATTTGAGGAATCATTTTCAGAGGCGACCCCAACAGTTTACTATCTAGGAATAGGTAGAGCTCAAGCATATGGTACTTTAACAAGACCAGATGGAAGAACAGATTATGAGGGCACTGAACTCGCCCCAATTACACCAGGTGATAGTGTATTAAATGAATTTAAAAATTATGATGACTTATTAGCAGTTAAAAAAATCACAGGTTCAGGTGTTAGTTTTGTAATACCAAGAAGAAACTGGACAACAGGTACAGTTTATGATATTTACAGACACGACTATGAGGAATATGTAACTGGAAGTACATCAACAAGAGTAACATCAACAAGTACTGCAACGACTTTATTTGATTCTACTTTTTATGTTAAATCAAGTGATTCAAATGTTTATAAATGTTTAGATAACAATGGTGGTGCTACTTCTACAGTTGAACCATCAGGAACAGCAACATCAGTTACTACAACAGGTGATGGATATAAGTGGAAATATATGTACACTCTTTCATCTTCAGAACAAGCAAATTTCTTATCAACAGATTTTATGGGAGTTTCAACAAACTCAACTGTGGCTGCAGCTGCTGTTGATGGTGCATTAGACATAGTAAAAATTAAAACTGCAGGTTCAAGTTATACAGTTTCAGGTGGTGCAACATCAGGAACAATTACTGCTGTCCCTATAAGAGGAGACGGTTCAAGTGGTGTATGTTCAGTTGTACTCACTTCAGGTGCCATTTCAGCTGTTACAGTAACAACTGCTGGAACAGGTTATACATCTGGTTATATTAGAAACGCTGATATTATTGCAGCTACAAATGCTGGCGGTGCAGGATCAGGTGCAGAATTAGATGTAATTATTCCACCAAAAGGTGGCCATGGTAAAAATGCAGTAGAAGAATTAGGTGGATTTTTTGTAATGTTAAATACTTCATTAGAAGGAACAGAAAGTTCTAACTCTGGTGACTTTACAGCCGCAAACGATTTTAGAAAAATTACTTTAATTAAAAATCCTAACAACACAGCTGGTTCAGCTGCTTCAGCTGCAACTTTGAGAGCAACAAATGCTGTTAAAATTGCTGCTTCTCCATCGCCAGGAACATTTACTGCTGATGAAGAAATAAATCAAGCAACAACTGGTGCGGTTGGAAAAGTTGTTGAATGGGATGCTACTAATAAAATTTTGTATTATATCCAGACAAGGCACAACGATGCTGGTGCTGATACAAATGGAAATGTTACAGCGTTTTCAGCTGCAAACGTAATTACAGGACAGACTTCAAGTGCGACAGGTACTCCAGATGCAACAACTCAAACAGTAAACAATGTTGTCTTTACTTCTGGATATTCTGCTCCAGAAATACAACACGATTCTGGTGAATTACTTTATGTTGAAAATAGAACAAAAATTACAAGAGCAACTGACCAAACAGAAAATATTAAGTTAATAATTGAATTTTAATAAAGGATCAAAAGATAATGCCATCACCAACTGATTTTAATGTCAGTCCTTACTATGACGATTTTGCCGAGTCAAAGAAGTTCCATAGGATACTTTTTAGACCAGCATTTGCTGTTCAAGCAAGGGAGCTAACTCAAGCACAAACACAATTACAAAATCAAATTGAAAATTTATCAGATCATATTTTTGATAAAGGTGCAATGGTTATTCCAGGTGAAATTGGATATGATTTAAATTATTATGCTATAAAATTAACATCAAAAAGTAATTCAACAATTGCTACCTATGTTGGCCAAACTTTAACAGGTGACACATCAGGTGTTACTGCTAAATGTATAAATGCTGTTGCTACAGATGGTACTGATCCAGATACTCTTTTTGTAAAATACTTTAATACAGCTTCAGATGGTTCAACAATTTCTTTTTCAAATGGAGAAACAATAACAGGTTCTAGTGCTGATACAGCTGTTGTTGCTTCAACTGCTACAGGCTGTGCTGCTCAAGTACAACAAGGAATTTATTACATTAATGGTTTTCACGTTCAAGTATCTGAACAAACTTTAATATTAGACAAATATACAAATACACCTTCTTATAGAGTAGGATTAGGAGTTACAGAATCTTTTGTAACATCAGGAGATGATTCATCTTTAAATGATAATGCTCAAGGTACATCAAATAATAATGCACCTGGCTCTCATAGATTAAAAATTTTATTAACACTTTCTAAAAAAGCATTATCTAGTACCGATGATAATAATTTTTATGAATTGTTAAGATTATCTGAAGGTAATTTACAAAATCAAGTTAGAACAACTGAATATGCCGTATTAGAAGATACACTTGCTCGTAGAACATTTGACGAATCAGGTGACTATATTATAAAACCTTTTGATATAGACATAAGAGAACATTTAATTTCAGGAACAAATAGAGGTGTTTATGCTTCTAGTGATGGTGGAGACGCAACAAAACTTGCAATGGGAGTTTCTCCTGGAAAAGCATATGTACAAGGATATGAAATTGACACTATTGCTACAACATGGACAGCAGTAGATAAAGCTAGAGATTACGACACACAAAATAATTTTAGTACAAGATTTGATATAGGTAATTATATAAATGTAACCAATGTTTATGGTACTCCAGACATAGTGTCAACGTCTGGTGTAGAAGCATTTAAAGGAATAACTTTACACGATACAGCAACAAGTTCTCGTGGTACAGCAAATACAGGATCAAGTTCAGGTATAACTACAATCGGTAGAGCAAAAACTAGAGGCTTTGAATATTCTTCTGGTACTGCTGCTGCTAATATTTTTTCAAACGCAAGTATAACAAGTGCTATTTACAAACAATATCTATTTGATGTTGTTTTATTTACACACTTAAATATTAAAACTGCTCAAGCATATACAAACGGAGTTACTATTACAGGTAATAGTTCAGGTGCTACTGGTGTTAAACAAGAATATTCTACTACAGAAAGTGCTACAATTACTGGTGCAACACAGGCTGATCCTTGTGTTGTAACATCTTCAAATAAATTTAAAGAAGGTCAACAAGTTACTATTGCTAGTGTTTCTGGTATGACTCAATTAAATGGTAATGTTTATACAGTAAGAAATCCAAGCGCTTCAAACTTCCAATTATACGACACAGATGGAACAACTGCAATTGATAGTAGTGGATTTAGTGCTTATAGTTCAGGTGGTACAGCTGCACACGGTGTTGTTATACTATCAAACGTACAAGGTATATTTACTGCTGGAGAAACAATAACAGACGGAAGTTCTACATCTGTTATTCAAGCAGACGCTGTTGGTCAAAAAGGTGTTACTTCATATGATTTACCATCAGTTAAACAAGTTGCGATGGCAGGTAGTCCTACATTTACTGCTGATACAGCACTTGACGCTACGAATGGCGAAAATGCTATACTTACAGGTTCATTAGATATTGCAAATGGCAGTGCTAGTGTTACAGGTATTAATACAAGATTTACTGAAGAATTAGTCCCAGGAGATTCAATCTCATTTACAAACGATAGTGGTAATACAGAAACAAAAATAGTAGAAGCTATTATATCAGGTTCTAGTTTAACAATGACAGCTGTTTCAGCTGCTGCTTCAACTAAAACAGTTGCAACAAGACGTAGAGCAAAAACTCAATCACCTGAAAAACATATAGCAATTTTTAATCTGCCTTATGAAAATATAAAAACATTAAAGACAGCAGCTAATAGTAATGCTTCAGATACAACTTACACATTTAGAAAACACCAAATTGCAACACTAACTGGAGATGGTATTGCTACTTTCTCTGCTGGTGTAAATGAAACTTTTGCAACTTTAGATGAAGGTGATTTTACAATCTCTATAAAAGCTACAGGTTCTGGTGGAACAGGTGCTGTTGGAGATGTATTAAGTTTAACAGGTAACAACCACGAAAGTTCTGCTATATTTGCATTGAACGGTGCTAAAACAACTTTAACTATAGACTTTGGTGCTAATTATGCTGCCCACGATATTAAAGCATTATTAACATTAAATAAATCTGTAGGAACTTCAAAAACAAAAACATTAAATGCAGCTTCAACTATACAAGTTGCTACACAGGCAGCCGTTGAGGCAAGTGCTGTTGGTTTAGGTAAAGCAGACGTTAATACACTTAATAGTGTTTATATGGCACCTGACTTTAGTACGGATGCAACAACAAGTCATACGGATGTTAGTGATAGATTTGAATTAGACACAGGACAAAGAGATAACTTTTATGACATTGGAAGAATTAAATTAAAGACTGGTGAACTAACTCCAACAGGAAGATTACTAGTTAATTTTGATTATTTCTCACATAGTACAGGAGATTATTTTGATGTTGATTCTTATTCTGTTGATTATGAAGATATTCCTGTTTACACTTCTTCTACAAGTGGTGTAAGATATGAGTTAAGGGATGCTTTAGATTTCAGACCAAGAGTTGATGACGCTTCAACAATAGACGCTGGTGTACAAGATAGATCATTTGACGGATCAGGTGCTTCTGTAGTACAACCTGTTAAAGTTAATTCAGACGTAAGAGCTGATTTTGAATATTATTTAGGAAGAATAGATAAAATATTCCTAGACAAAGATGGTAATTTTAAAGTATTAAAAGGTGCTAGTTCACATTCACCAAAAATACCAGGTACATTAGAAAACGCTATGCACCTATACACATTATTTTTACCTTCTTATACATTAGATACTGCTGACGTAACTATTGAACACGTTGATAATAAAAGATATACAATGAGAGATATTGGACGTATTGATGATAGAATTGATACGATTGAATATTATACTCAATTATCTTTATTAGAAGCAAACGCACAAAATTTACAAATACAAGATTCAAATGGTTTTGACAGATTTAAAAATGGTTTTGTAGTAGATAATTTTACAGGACATAATATTGGTGATGTAGGTAATAGAGATTACAAAGTTTCAATAGATTATGCTAATGGAGAAATGAGACCAACATTCCATGAAGACGCTGTACAATTAATTGAAAGAGATGATGATGGTACTGCTATTGCTGCTGTAGATAGAACAGACGCACAATATCAAAAAACTGGTGATATAATTACTTTACCTTATACTGAAACAACTTTAATAGACCAACCTTATGCAAGTAAGGCTATCAATGTAAATCCATTTGGAGTATTTACATGGATAGGTTCAATAGAATTAACACCTCCAGGTGATGAATGGAAAGAAACAGAAAGAGCTCCAGAATTAGTTATAAACAACCCTAATGGAGGTTGGGACAACTTAACTAAACAAACAGGTAACTCTGGTCAGTTATCAGAATTTCCTATGTCAACAGTTTGGAACTCTTGGCAAGATACTTGGACAGGAAAACCTGTTGAAAGTGGAAGAAGACGAGTTGGTACAACCGAAAGAAGAGGCGGTCATGGTTGGAGAGTTATGGCCAAAGAAGAAATTACAACAACACAACAAGTTTCACAAACAAGAGCAGGTATAAGAGCAGTTGCAATTCCTCAAACAGTAAGAACATCAATGGGTGATAGAGTTGTATCTGTTGCATTTGTTCCATTTGTAAGAAGTAAAACAATAACATTTAATGCAACAAGATTAAAACCAAATACAAGAGTTTATCCTTTCTTTGATAATGTTGCTGTAACTGCATATGTAACACCAGATGGTGGTTCATTAGGAGGAAATTTAGTTACAGACGCAAATGGTAAAGTTGAAGGTACATTTGCTATACCAGATCCAAAAGTAGATGCAAATCCAAGATGGAGAACAGGTCAAAGATTATTCAGATTAACAAGTTCATCTACAAATAGTTTAACAAATGCTAATGTTGAAACAGCAGCTAATGTTGAATATGTTGCTAGAGGCTTGATAGAAACTGTAAGAGAAACTATTATTTCAAGTAGAGAATTTAAAGTTGAAATGAGAAGTGTTACAGATACACAAACTATAACAAGAACATCTACAAGAACGGAAGAAAGACAAGTTGGATACCACGATCCTTTAGCACAAACTTTTTTAGTTGATGATAAAGGCGGAGTATTTTTAACATCCGTTGATTTATTCTTTAGTACAAAAGACGCAGCTATTCCATTAACCGTACAATTAAGAAACGTTGTTAATGGTTATCCAGGACAAAAAATATTACCGTTCTCGGAAGTTACAAAGAATCCAGCTGATGTTAATATAAGTACAGATGGTACTACAGCTACTACATTTACATTTGCTTCTCCTGTTTATATACAGGCTAATGTAGAATATTGTTTTGTTGTTATGGCAAACTCACAAGATTATAATGCTTATGTAGCAAGAATTGGTGAAACATCATTAGATTCAAATAGAACCATATCTGCTCAGCCTTACGCTGGCGTAATGTTTAAATCACAAAATGGTAAGACATGGAGTGCTGAACAAAATGAAGATATGAAATTTAAATTAAGAAGAGCAGAATTTAGTCAAGTAACTGGTACAGTTACATTAACAAATGATACTTTACCTGCAAGAACACTTAAAAATAATCCAATAAGAACAACAAATAGTTCTGGAGTGGTTAGAGTGTTCCATCCAAATCACGGTATGCACGGAACAAGTAATAATGTTACAATCGCTGGGGTTCCAGCTGGTACTCACAATGGTATTGCTCATACAGCAATTAATGGAACATATACTTCCATATCAAATATAACTTTAGACAGTTATGATGTTACAACAACTGGTACCGCAAATGCTACTGGAGATATTGGTAGTAATGCTGTAACTGCAACTCAAAACAGATTGTTTGATGTTGTAAACCTTGGTGGTATTCAAACTCTTACCGTACCAGATACAAATGTAGAATATTATATTAGAACAACAACAGGAAAAACACTACACGGTTCAGAAACAGAATTTACTTTAACAACGGCTGCTAATAAAGTTGCCGTAGTTAATAATGATAATATTTCTTGGACAGCACCTCAAATGATTGTAAGTGAAATAAATGAAACAAATGAAAGTATTAGTGGTGGTAAATCTTTTTATACACAATTAGAAATGTCAACAACAAATACTAAATTGTCTCCAGTATTAGATACTCAAAGAATGAGTGCCTTCACAATTTCAAATAGAATAAACAATCCAACATCTAGTAACACACCAGATTTTGTTGATGATGTTGCTTCTACAGGTTCATCATCTGCTGCTATCTATTGTACAAAAACAGTAGGTTTGGAAAACAAATCAAAAGCACTTGACATTAGATTAACTGCTAATGTAAGA
>Ga0066863_10000705_pt1 | contig 16232 bp, 14 predicted proteins | sample ETN02SmetaG_2_FD_65495 | JGI IMG/M metagenome (GOLD analysis project Ga0066863, IMG submission 65495) | Marine microbial and viral communities from oxygen minimum zone, Eastern Pacific Ocean - ETNP2014F10-02SV253 | ecosystem: Environmental > Aquatic > Marine > Oceanic ...
TTCGAGCGCAATTTTGAAAACCCGGATCAATTGATCAAGCTTATAAGTGAGCTTCAATCTCTAGCCATTTTATGTCCGGTCGAGGTTCCTCTGTTCATTTCTGTGGATCAGGAGGGTGGGCGGGTGTCGCGATTAAAGGCGCCGTTCAGCGCATTTCCCCGGCCAGGTTGTTTGGGTGTGGCTCGTTCTGAATCACTCGCTCGAAGGTTTGGGCGGGCGCTTGGTCGGGAAATGCAAGTGGTTGGGATCAATATGGTATACGCGCCGGTTCTGGATGTTAATACGAACCCGGAAAATCCGATTATTGGTACGCGGGCTTTGAGCGATAATCCTGAATGGGCCGCCCGGCTTGGGAAGGCGGTTATAGATGGAATTTATGAGGCGGGTGTTATTCCTGTCGGCAAACACTTTCCCGGGCATGGTGATACTGACAGAGACTCACATCTGGAGTTGCCTTGTGTTGATCGTGATATAGTTTCACTGGAAAAGATTGAGTTGGAACCTTTTGCCGAAGCGGTTAAGCATGGCTTGGAAGTAATCATGACGGCTCATGTGATTTATTCTGCCTGGGACAGCGAGCTCCCGGCTACTTTTTCGCCGAGTATTATGAAAAATATTCTGCGAGAAAAATTGGGTTTTGGCGGACTTGTCATGACGGATGATCTGGAAATGAAAGCGATAGAAAAACATATTCCATTTGATTCGATTCCCAGGCTTGGAACAGCCGCAGAGGTCGACCTTTATCTCATCTGCCATGACCGCGAAAAAATACTTTCTTTGCAGGATCGGCTGATCCGGGATGTTGAAGAAGGGCATATCGCTAAAGAATCGATTGAGCGTTCTGTTCAACGAATTACAGATGTTAAAAAGCGAATGGCTATCAGTCCGCGCGGCGAAAAAAATCTTGTCGAACTGGCTCAAGCCCACCGTGAAATCATTGAGGAAATGAATTCCTATCTTCCATGACGGAGAACTCTACCACAGAAACAAAATACACCACCACCGCTTCTTCATCGAATTTTTCTTCCCTGAAGCCATTATGGCTGGTGTTGCTATATCTGGTGCTCGCCGCCTACGGCGACTCGCGAAGACGGGACGAGAAGCTAAGAATATGGGTTTGTGCAAAGCTTTCCTTATAAAAATCCTCCACCTGATTTAAATCATTCGATCATTTTAAGACTTAAAGGATTATTTTTTTCTGGCGGGTGTCTGGTGTCAGACAGGTGTTTCGCTGGAGGATTGGGCTTCAATAAGTTTCATGGTGTAAAGGTGATGGTATAAACTTTCGTTCGCCATTAATTCATTGTGACTGCCTGATTCAACCACGGTTCCCTTATCAAGGACGATGATTTTGTCTGCATTGTGAACGGTGCTCAAACGATGAGCGATGATGAAAGTGGTGCGTCCTCGCATTAGCCTTTCGAGAGCTTCCTGGATCAGCATTTCCGACTGGTTGTCCAGTGCCGAGGTTGCTTCATCAAGCACCAGGATTTTTGAATCTTTAAGCAAAGCTCTGGCAATCGCTATTCTCTGACGTTCGCCGCCAGAAAGTTTGACTCCTTTTTCTCCAACCAGAGTGTCGTAACCGTTAGGTTGTTCCATAATAAACTCGTGAGCGTGAGCCGATTTTGAAGCTTCTACGACCTCTGCCTCGGTAGCATCCAGCTTGCCGTACATGATGTTTTCACGGATAGTTCCGCCAAACAGAAGCGTTTCCTGAGGCACCAGAGCGATTTGATCCAGATAATTTTTCAGGTCAAGCGATTTTAAGTCGTGTCCATCCAACTTAACGGATCCAGATTGCGGATCAAAAAACCGGAGCAATAATTGAACGGTGGTAGATTTTCCCGCGCCGCTGGGCCCGACCAGCGCTACCGTTTCGCCGGGATGAACTTCGAAATTCACATCTTTTAAAACTGATGTGTCTTCTTTATAACCGAACACCACTTTATCAAAGTGGATATGACCTTTAAGGGATGTCAGTTGAACGGGGTTTTCCGGATTTTCAATGATGGGCCGGGTATCCAGGATTTCATAAACTCTCCGAACAGCGCCCAACGCTTCTTGCAGTTGGGTATAGATTCTGACAAAGGTTCCTATCGGACCCGCCATGATCAGCGCGTAGAGAAAAAAAGCCGCCAGCTCTCCGGGCGTTGTTGCTCCCTGCATGACCTGCTGGCCTCCATACCAGATCAACATTGCCGAAACGAGAAAGGTGAGCCCCAGGATAAACGGACCAAAGAAAGCGGAGATACGTATTTTGTCTATCGCTTTTTCAAACGCGTTTTCGATTTCATTTTCAAAACGTTTTTTTTCATAGGGTTCACGGGTATAGGATTTGACTATCTTGATGGAAGAAGCGACCTCTTCTAGAACAACCTGAGCCTGCGCTATTTTATCCTGTACATTTTCTGAAAGGTTACGCAGACGTTTTCCAAAAATCCTCGCGAACAACATTAATGGAGTCAATACAAGCAGGATCAGGCCAGTCAGCTTCCAGTTCAGATAAAAGATAATGGCCAGCGCTCCTACCAAAGTGATCGATTGCCGCAAAACGGCGACCGGTATGGATACCAGAGCATTTTGAATGACTGTGATGTCATTACTCATTCGCGACAAAATTTCTCCTACCCGTCTGCCCTGAAAGAATTGTAAAGAAAGAGACTGAATGTGAGCAAACAGCTCTATCCGGAAATCGGTGGTGACACGATGACCGGCAAAGCCCAGAATATAATTGTGTGTTACCGCAAAAACAGCCTGAAATAAAATGATGATCACCAGATCACGGGTCAAATCGTTTAACAGGTCTGCATTTTTCATGACTACTACCGCATTTATCATGTTGCGGACAATCAGAGGCAATATCAGGCTTGCCATTGACGTTAGCAAGAGGCACACGAAGGCAAAGACGATGCTCTTGGTATATGGACGAGCATATTTAAGGATTTTTGCGAATTCTTTCATATCTTGTAGAACACTGCGATAAAGGAATATGATATGGAAAAAACGGGAAAAAGCATGATACCCCCAAGCCAAATACAATTCAATGATTTATGAATGAAGAATAGGGGATATGTTTGGATCAGGAAAAGTTATGCAGATAGTAACTAGAAACAACTATTTCCTGAAAAATAGTAATAATTAAAGCTAAAGTTTTATTAAAGTCAGGCGTTACGAAGTATGTGGAAGTGTTACTTGCCACCTTATGAACAGCGATAACATATATCTCCTGCTGTTTCAATGGTTTGAGTCGAATGCGCTGTTTGGTCACTTTATAGAAGGTGTTATAAGGAATAATATCATGGATGCTCAGGCGTTAGGCCCAATAGAAAAACCTCCCAACCAGATATCGTAAGAGGTTTCTTCGGCAGAAAGTAAAGTCTCCTCTGGCGGCTCAAAAAGTGGAGCCCAGACCAATACGGTTTCATTGTCTCAGCGTGGACAAGCCGCGGTCAGTCAACAGGTTGAAAATAGCGGGGGCAATGGAACGGGTTCTGAGTTGCAAAAAGTCGATGTGACAGAAGACAATAAAGTGGTTATCAAGATCGTCGATGGTCGAACTCAGGAAGTCGTCCGCCAGGTCCCAAAAGAAGAAGTCCGCCTCAGACAGGCCATCCAGGAAAATGTAGATAACTTAACAGATTCCGGAAGTGGCGAGCATCTAGATACCAGTATCTAACAGGAGGTCGTGATGGATGTTTCCAGCTTAGGAAATTATACGGCCGCCAGTCGTTTTGCCGCTGACGGCGCGGTCGACGAAACTCTTAGAAACGAAATTTCATAAAGACGGCCCCTGGGTTCCCAGGTTCTGGTTATACCTGGTGGGCAGAGGAGCCTGATTATGCCGACATGCCGACCGATGAGATGGATCAGGATGGCAACCCTGTTCAGGAGTTCGATCAGTAAACAGGAGTCAATATCAATTTAAAAGTCTGATAAAATTAGCGGGGCTGAAAGCCCCCCCCCTCAATTGAAGCGCAAATGGATCGATCCTGTCGCGGAGCACCCGCCGGGTCAGAATGGATTCAGGAGCGTTCTTCGTGTTTATAGCGCGCAAATTTTTTTTCACTCTGAAGCGCAGGAATGTTCTGTAACGAAAACATCTTATGACTAACGCAGGGATTTCATGAAGCGTGAGGTGATTTCTTCAGGGGTATGGTGCACCCGCCCGGTGGCTTTGTCAAAAGAGGGTTCGACCTTGATGAGCAAAAATGAGGGTCCTTCCCTACCTATCAGTTCCTGAAAAGCGGGTTTGATCTGTTCTTTTTCGGTGACTCTTTTTGTGTGGGTGTATCCAACGCTTTTCGCAACTTCCTCTAGGGCCACCGAATTGGACAGAGTTCCCTGTCTTCCCGTCGATTCGTAAACTTCGTTGTCTATGACGATGTGTAGAAGGTTTCGGGGTGCGGCGGCGCCAATCATAGCCAGAGTCCCCATCGACATAAGAACATTTCCATCGCCATCCATGATAATGGTTTTCTGATCAGGACGACTGAGGGCGACCCCTAGCCCTATTGAAGACGCAAGACCCATGGATCCGATCATATAGAAATTTCCCTCCCGGTCCTTGAGGTTAAACGATTCACGGCAGATGAATCCGTTGGCGTGAATAACCGGTTCATCGGTCAGGAGCGGAATAATTTCTTTAAACGCATCAGTGCCCTTCATCAAAAAATCCTTTCCCAACCAGTAAAGTGTATGGAAGGCCATCGTTAATTTTCTGGAGTGCCTTGTCGAGAGACGCTTCATAATTATCCGCTGATATAACCGAATATTCCATGCCGATGGTTTGCAACAGTTTCTGGTTGATCTCTCCCATGATGATATGTTCTGGCGCGTCCTTTCCACCCTCGCCCCGCCAACTCATGATGACAAGCGCGGGAATTCTGTATATAAGGTTGAGAGAAGTAAAAGCGTTGAGGCAGTAACCCAGACCCGAGTTTTGCATGAGTAGAACAGGGCGCTTGCCTGCCAGATAGGCTCCGGCACATAGGCCAACAGCTGCGTCTTCTCTCACTGCAGGGTAATAGGGTGTTTGTGGATCATCGTCAAGAATACGAATTAACCCTGATAGAAGAGAACAGGGGACACCTGCGTAAAAGTTGAACCCTTTATTCGAAATTAATTCTGAAAAAATTTTTGAAGATAACATGAAAGGTTTTGAAATACCCCTGATAATTCGATATTTTTTTAGGCAACTGCAGGCCCTCCTTTCATGAGGGCCGCTCATGGCCAAAACCAAATTTCAGAGGCTTCCCTTTGTAAAATTACCAGTTTTCAACATGACGTTCACCGCCATACTTGTTTTGCAATTCATGAACAAGTTTAACGTATTCCCTGATGCCATCCAGACCTTTGAACTCAACTCCCAAATCACGTGCGGCCTGATTTGACATGGCGACACCTTCTTCACCCATGACCCCCTCAACCTCTCCGAAAGAATCAACGACCTCAGAAATCATTCGGCCCAGTTCAAGGTTATGAATGTGCCCATCTATCAGGTGATAAATTTTACCGGAGGCTTCTTTGCTTCCCAGCACCTTTACAACCGCCTGGCACACAGCATCTACGGAAACGTATTTGGTGCTTCCTTTGACATCGATATTGTAGTTGGTTGCAAGGAAATCCACCGTCTGGAACCATTCGGATTTTGGGAGGTCGGGTCGCACACCATAAATAGTGACCGGACGCATTATGGATATATCAAAAGAGCGATTTCGTGCGTGAAAAAAACAAAACGATTCAATCGAAGATTTGATCGCGCCATAAAGTGAACTGGGTTGAACTGGGTGAGATTCGTCCAGCGGACTGGATTCCCCAACGTCAGGTTGAATAGATCCAAACACTGCACATGCGCTCATGAAAATCACTTGTTTGACTTTGGCGTTTTTTGCCGCTTCGAGAAGATCAAAAGAGCCGTTTATATTTACTTTAACCAGTTCATCCGCTGTCTTGACGGGACCGGGAAAATGGGCGAGATGGATCAACACTTCAGACTCCTCCACCAATTGCTGGAGGGATTCCTTGTCCTCAAGGCCGCCAATTACATAGTCCACATCTTCGAAAGCTTTTAAATGATCAACGACGCTATTTTCCCTGATAAGCGCTTTAATACTGTTGGTACTGCCGTCCGCATTGGGAGTGGACAACAATTTTATCAGATGAGACCCAATCAACCCGGTGATCCCGGTGATAGAAATTTTCATTTTATGCTCCAATATCTTTTTGCGCAGGAGAAGGAAATAGTTTGTCCAATACTACCCGCGGCATTTTTTGTGATGGATTCTTTAACGAAGATAACAAATATTTTAAACGCGATTAATCCGTAAAAGAGTCAAGTTTGTTAGTTCCAATAATAATTTTGTCTGAAATAGGAGTCCAAGGATTATGAATAACTGTTACACATTTAGTCAACCGAATTTTTAAGAATTCGCAGGCAAATGATACTTTTATAATTCAGGCATTAGCGATAGCCGCCTGCGCCGCGGCCAAAACAGCTGTAGGAACACGGAAAGGGGAACAACTCACATAATCCAGGCCCAGTTGGTGGAAAAATTGAATCGATGCCGGGTCGCCCCCATGTTCTCCGCATACCCCAATATGCAGGTTCTTATTCACAGGTCGTCCCTTTTCCACTGCTATGCGGAGCAATTCTCCAACTCCATCGGTGTCCATGGTCACAAACGGATCTGTTGGCAACAGTCCCCGTTTTATATAATGAGGGAGGAAACTTCCCGCATCGTCCCGGCTCAGCCCCAGTGCTGTTTGCGTGAGATCGTTGGTGCCGAACGAGAAAAAATCGGCTTGCCCTGCAATGTCATCGGCTGTGAGGGCCGCACGTGGTAGTTCGATCATTGTTCCTATTTTGTATTTAAGGGATACATCCGCTTTGTGGATCACCTCTTCAGCTTCTTCAACTACGAGTTCGCGAAGGGTATCAAACTCATTGACATGATTCACCAGTGGAATCATGATTTCGGGAAGCACTTTGATTTTCTTTTTTACCAGTTTACAGGCCGCTTCTATGATCGCCCGAGTCTGCATCTGATAAATTTCCGGGAAAGTAATTCCGAGACGACAACCGCGATGGCCCAGCATGGGATTCAGCTCTGTCATAACATCAATTTTCTTTTTCAGCGCAGTTGGGGAAATTTTCATTTTCCTGGCCAATATTTTAATTTCAGGAGCCGAGTGAGGGAGGAATTCATGCAAAGGCGGGTCAAGCAGTCTGATGGTGACCGGTAGTCCTTCCATGATTTTAAAAATTTCACTAAAATCAGATCGTTGGATAGGGAGCAGTCTTTTAATAGCTTTCCGTCGTACATCCACGTCATCGGAAATGATCATTTTGCGAAAAAGGGAAATGCGTTCCTTATCAAAAAACATATGTTCCGTACGACACAAGCCAATGCCCTGAGCGCCAAAATCTCTTGCCACGAGTGCATCATGAGGCGTGTCAGCATTAGCGCGAATTTTAAGAGTACGGGCTTCCCCTGCCCAGCTCATCATACGGCTGAAAGAACTCGTGAGGCGAGGCCGGGTTAAAGGAACTTTACCTTTAAGGACCAGTCCTTGAGAGCCATCGATTGTTATCAGATCGTTCTCCTTGATAGTTTTATTGTTTAGAGTTGCTTTCTTTTTATTTACATTGACATCCAATCCGCCACAACCTGAAACACAAGGTTTACCCATGGCTCTGGCCACCACTGCCGCGTGAGAAGTCATACCTCCTCGGGCGGTTAAAATACCCTGAGCGATATTCATTCCGTTAATATCTTCCGGCGATGTCTCCATTCGGACGAGAATTACCTTCTCCTTTTTCTGGGCGAGGTCCAACGCATTTTTTGGGGTGAATACAACCTTGCCCGTAGCCGCTCCCGGTGATGCGCCCAGGCCTTTTGCCAGGGTGTGTGTTTTGATTTTAGGGTCGATCATAGGATGAAAAATATGATCCAGTTGATCGGCTGGAATACGCATGAGCGCCTCCTGTTTACTTATCAGGCCTTCGTGCACCATATCGACTGCAATTTTTATCGCCGCCGCCGCAGTGCGTTTGCCCGACCTTGTTTGCAACAGGTACAACTTCCCGTTCTCAATGGTGAACTCGATGTCCTGCATATCTTTGTAGTTTTTTTCAAGTTTTTGGAAAACGCTTTCCAGAGATTTAAAAGATTTGGGCATCTCTTGTTGCAGGTTCTCAATATTAAGAGGCGTGCGCGTTCCAGCGACAATGTCCTCACCCTGAGAATTGATCATGTACTCACCGTAAAACTTTTTCTCCCCCGTGGCCGGGTTACGGGTGAATGCGACCCCCGTGGCCGAGGTTTCCCCCATATTACCGAACACCATGGCTTGAATATTTACGGCCGTTCCCAGATCATGAGGGATGTTGTTAATTTCCCGATAAGTTACCGCCCGGTCAGTATTCCAAGAGTTGAATACGGCTTTGATGGTTTGTCGAAGCTGTGAGCGCGGGTCATCGGGAAAATTTTTCCCGGTAAATTTTTTGACGATATTTTTGTATTTACGGATAATAGATTTAATATCCGCAATTTCCAGTTCCGTATCAAACTTGATTTTACGAAGAGTCTTTTGTTTGATGAGAACCGATTCAAATTTACTCGATTCGATTCCCAAAACCACATTGCCAAACATGGATATGAACCGACGATAACAATCGAGAGCAAATCTTTCATTGAGAGTATTTTTGGCAAGATAGTTAATAGAGTTGTCGTTTAATCCAAGGTTGAGGACGGTATCCATCATCCCCGGCATTGAAACTTTCGCACCCGACCGCACTGAAACCAGGAGAGGTTGAGTTCGGTTTCCAAGTTGCTTGTCCACCACCTCTTCCAGAATGCCCAGATTGCTCTGGATTTCGTCCCACAATTCCTCTGAAAGTCGGTTCTTGTTTTCGAAATATTCTCTACACGCTTCTGTGGTGATTGTGAATCCAGGGGGGACGTCAATGCCTAGGGAAGACATGGTGCCAAGGGTTGCGCCTTTTCCACCCAGCAGATGGACCATGCTGTCGTTTCCCTCAGTTCGATCGGCTCCAAAAAAATAAACGAATTTGCGGCTCATCGGGATAGCAGACGCCTGAAAGTTTGATTGTGGATAAATAATCTAATAAATGGAAAAATCAGGATATCCAAAAGCGAGGCAGTTTTTCAACTTTATTTGAGAACGATTTTAGAAAAGTCGGCAATATTTGAAAACAGGAGAGAGATATGTTTTAGCAGTCGAAGCCTATTTATTCTCAATTCGTCTTCTTTCACCATGACCATAACGTGATCAAAGAAATCATCCACGGCCTCTTTGATCACGACAATTTTTTCCAGAGCCTGAGAAAACTCTTTATTATTCAGGCAATTTTCTGCCGGTTCTTTAATGCGCTGATATTCATCATAAAGTTTTTTTTCAGCAGGTTCATTTAGTAATGATACTTGCACTTCACCTTCCGCTTCCTCATTTAATATGCTAACCACCCGGCGAAAAGCGGTTGCAAGGGGCTCAAAGTGGGGTTGTTTTTTTAAGTCAGAAAACGCAATGACTTTCTGTCGGACATCAGCCAGTGAGTCAATGCCTGCAGATAGTACAGCGTCAACAGCATCATAAGGATATTCCTGACCACTCAGAAGTGTTTTATACCGCTGTGAAAATAAATCAAGAGTGTGCGCGCGAACTTCATCCGGTGTTAATTTGATTTTTCCCTTGAGCAGGTCGATGCCTTTTTCGATCAAAGCATCCAGCGAAACCTGCCACCCCCGGTCCAGTACGATTTGAATGATGCCAAGTGAATGTCGTCTTAAACCATAGGGGTCTTCGGAACCTGAAGGAATAAGTTTCACCCCGATGCAACCGAGAATGGTGTCCAGTTTGTCGGCAATGGAGACTATAGACCCCACCTGGTTGGAAGGAGAGTCATCCCCTGAAAACGCGGGACGGTAGTGTTCTTTGATTGCCAACCCGACTTCGGGGTCTTCTCCCGAATGGTTTGCGTAATAGCCACCCATGATCCCTTGCAGTTCCGGAAATTCATACACCATTTGACTTGCTAAATCGGCTTTACAAAGCCAGGCGGCTCTGGAAGCCTGTCGGGATTCTTCGGGGCAAACCTCAGCCGCAAGAAATTCAGTAAGAGCCGTAATACGTTCCACTTTTTCATATGAAGTTCCAAGCGCTTTCTGAAAGGTCACCCTCTTCAGAGGCTCCACGAAATCTTCCAGCTTTTTTTTGCGGTCTTCATCGAAAAAGAATCGTGCATCTTCCAGCCGGGCTCTCAGGACTCGTTCATTTCCGTGCTGGATTTCTTTACCAGTTCCCGGTTTCATATTACTTATGGTGATGAAGTGAGGCAACAGGTTGCCTTTCGGGTCGACCACGGGAAAATATTTCTGGTGATACTTCATTGTGATAATGAGTAACTCACGAGGTAGTTCGAGAAACCTCTCTTCAAAATTCCCTAGAATTGCAAAAGGGAATTCGACCAGATAGTTAACTTCCTCAAGCAAGTCGGGGTCAAGTTCCACCTTGCCACCTGCTTCTTTAGCCAGCTTGGCTATCTGGTCCATGATGTTCTGTTTTCTTTCCGATGGGTCCACCAGAAGAAAATGTTTTTTGCATGAATGAAGGTAATGGGTCATTCCGCTTACCTTGAAAGATTTAGCACTCAGGAATCGATGTCCATACGAAACATCGGCACAGGAAATTCCTTCATAATTGAAGTTCAGAAGTTTATTATCAAACAATGCGGCGATCCAGTGGAGAGGTCTCACGAAGGAAGTTTTTCGGTTTCCCCAGCGCATCTTTTTGGGAAAGGGTATGTTTCCTATCAAACTGGGAAGAAAGTGGTTAAGGATATCTGCAGTTGGTTGGCCTCTTTTTTCAATCCGGGCACAAACCACATCTCCCTTGGGAGTTTTTTCTATAGTGAGCACGGAAACATCTATGCCTTTTCCACGGGCAAATCCCAAAGCCGCCTTGGTGGGTTTTCCTTCCTCATCAAAAGCTACTTTTGTGTTGGGTCCAAAATGGGTCTCTATAACATCATTTTGCTGGTCATCAACCCCATCGAGAGAAACTACAAGTCGTCGGGGTGTTCCCATGACTCGGGCTTCACCCGCCTGAATCCGGTTTTTCTCAAAAAAAGCGGACATCTCATTTTTTAAATAATCGAGAGCAGGACCCATGAAACGTGATGGGATTTCCTCGGTACCAATCTCTAAAAATAGTTCTGCCATGAGGTGGATGTTAATCTGTTGACGAAAAAACCGGTCCGGCCCGGACACAGTTTGGGATGTCTTGGCCCACAAACTCAAAGGGTTGATGATAGTTGAAGTGGGCCAATTATCAAGCAAAAAAAGCGCGGGAACAACTTTTGGTGTGGGGAGGAGCTACAGAGGAAACGGTTTAACCGATGGGGGGGGGCAGGTCAGACAGCTGATTTTTTTAGCAATGGATAATCCATTGCCTCACGTTGCCGTACGTATTCTTCAGCGCAGAGGCGGGCGAGTTTTCGGACTCTTCCTATGTACCCCGTGCGTTCCGTGACACTTATGGCTCCCCTGGCATCCAATTGATTGAACGCGTGAGAGCATTTCAAGGTGAAGTCATACGCGGGTAAGACCAGATTTTTTTCAAGCAGTTCAGAGGCTTCGGTTTCATACATTTCGAACCATTTAAGGAAACGGTCTTTATCTGCCGCTTCAAAATTGAAACGGGAAAACTGTTTCTCCGTTTCCAAGTGAACGTCACCATAGTTGACCGTATCGTTCCATTGCAGGTCATACACGTTATCAATATTTTGCAGGTACATGGAAATACGTTCCAGGCCGTAAGTCAACTCCACCGTTACCGGTGAAAGGTCGATTCCTCCCACCTGTTGGAAATAAGTAAACTGGGTGATTTCCATTCCATCCAGCCACACCTCCCAGCCCAAACCCCAGGCGCCAAGCGTTGGGGATTCCCAATCGTCTTCCACGAATCGAATATCATGTTTCATCGGGTCAATTCCGAGAGCAACCAGACTGTCCAGATAAAGCTTTTGCGCTTCATCGGGAGAAGGTTTGAGGATCACCTGAAACTGATAATAATGTTGCAGGCGATTGGGGTTTTCACCATATCGACCGTCTGTAGGGCGGCGGGAAGGTTCTACATAGGCGGCACTATAGGGCTCAGGTCCGAGCACACGAAAAAAAGTAGCAGGATTAAATGTTCCCGCTCCAACTTCGATATCGTAAGGCTGGTGCAGAACGCAACCACGCGATGCCCAGTAGTTCTGCAATGAGATAATTACATCTTGAAATTTCATGATTGCCTGTCTATCAAACGCATTGTTAAAAGTCAACTCTGCTTTCTGGTTAGAAGCTTGACTCACCTGATATCATCGAATCCGCGTCTCACTTCCTCTATTTTTGCCCGGTATCCTGAGGCATCGCCATAATCGAAAAAATTTTTGTATCGGCTGTGGATGGACTTTATTTTTCGGGCGTGTTTGATTGGGCACCAATACTGCTCGGCACGTCCGGCTATTTCACGAGTGTACCCCATTATCCCGTTAAAATATGCGCAGTAAACGCAGTTCATTCGCTCAATGACATTGAGATAACTCAAGTATTGTCGGTCTATCACCACATAGTCGCTCCTGCGAACTTTTGGAATGCCGTACACGGGAAAACAAATTGCCTGAAATATTGAGATCACCAGATCCACAAACAGGGCGGGCAACAGGCAGAACCAGATTACAAGCGCTGTCAGAATATTTTGAATAGAAGCATCACGTAAGTAAGGGCCTATTTTTTTGGTCAGTTCACGATGAGCCTTCTTTACTTCCTGCTCGAAACGGACTTTTTTCTTATGGATCTGGTAAAAGAACTCCTGTTGCTTTTTCTGGATTTCGTGAAAAATTTCACTTTCCAGATGCTGTAATTTATTCATGAGTTCGATCAGCCTGTCATCCATAATTATTTCCTTCCCTGAGGTGAATGAGGTGTGGCAGGAGCTACGCGATATTTATACTTGTAACCTTCATTACCTAACAAGGAAACTTTCAGGTTTTTCTGATAAACTACGAATCACGCAACCTCTTTTACAGTATGGAACCGGATTATGCATGTTGTTCATTGTACCGCGCCATTGGAAGATGTTTTACGCATTGTCGAGTATTGCCGCAACTATAACGTAAAAAATGGCGGACTGTTTGAAGTGTATCCGGATCCCGGCGAAAATCTGTTTATGATTATAGTCAATTCCTGCTCCGAAATGGATCCAGATTATGAGCTTCGCCCGCTGGGCGCTTTTTACTGCAACTACGCGGGTCCGGGAGTTATTACGATTGAGAATGACGACCCTCACTTCGATGGAGCGGAATCACGCAAACGGCATGTCACAGCCATCAAGCAGGTGATAGATATTTTGCTTAAGGAAGGTTTTCCAGAAACGCACATCAGTTTCAACGACCTGCCAGCTTTGAAAACCTGAGAAAGAAAATTCGACTCATTAAGGAAAGTTTTCCAGGCACGCACATCAGTTTCAACGACCTGCGCCTGGCAACAGTTATTGACCCTGCCGTCCCAAAGGGACCATTTCTTTCAGGTCCAGCTTCTGGTCGAGAACGCTTTTTTCTTCCTCAAGTTTCTTGAGGGTCTTCAGGATGGTGCTCATGGATTAACGAGTTTTGGCGTCTGGTAAATACTCGACAGACCATACAACATGACCCTGCTTTCTATACCGAACCAGCCATCGTCTTTAATGTGGTGTGCCCGTTGAAATTTAGCTACCGAAAGCTGAGTGTTCGGGCCATAAGTAGGCGCTTCCAGGCCCTGGAAGAATCCGAGCAAGCGCAGATTTTTCTGTAACCAGAGGGCCGACCTTCCTTTGAATCCAGGACCCATGCTATCTGGCAGACTTTCAAAATCCTTCCACAGGATAATTGACTTATGCGTCCACACGGATTCGATCAACTCAAGAGGCATTTTTATATGATCGACCGATCCAAACACACCATGGTCACCATTAATCGAAACCAGCGATAGATATTTTGTTCCTTGAGCGTCAGGCAGGGCAATTTCCAGAATGGCAGGATAATTGAAAGTGGAAAGTTTGTCGAAATTGGCGTTCAGGTCATAGGCGAGCAGGTTCTGTTCCTCGGCAATGGAATCCAGAAGCGCCGTTCCTTTATCCTGATAGGGGGTGGGGTCTATGTTCCATTTTTTCAGCATCCAGTTCATCGCTTCCCGTCGGCTTTCGGCAAGAGACAAACTCGCGAGGTAGGTCACCAGTTTATCCTGCTGGGAAATGACTAGGGATTCCGTACTGCGGATGCGCCGGGCCTTTGGCGGAGCTGCCACAGGCATTGCATTCGGAAAGATGGTTTCTTCATTGGGTACGACCAACCCCTGTATCGCTTCCGGCGATAGAGCCGTGGCCGCAGGTAAATTTATAGCGGGTGGTTGAGGTTGCGATGAATCGGGATTTTCGAGGATGGGGACGATAGGATTCTCCCGGATCATCATACTGATGTCCTTGCTGGCTTTCTTGTCCGCGTTAAAGTTCGGAAGCATGTAATGATCGATAGCAAAAAACAGGATACCCAGCGCCGCCAATCCCGGAACAACACTTTTCCATAGATTGTCCGTCCAACTCGAAAGCGGGGTGAGTCCACCAACATCTTTCACCGCCGGACGAACAATATTCGGAGTGATCTTCTTCGTGTTCATCGCGTAAGCGATGAGCAGGGAGCGGTCGGCGAGAACATTGATCATGCGTGGGATGCCGTGAGAGAATTTGTAAATGGATTCCACCCCCGCACGAGTGAATCGTACCCGGCCTTTGCCCAAGGCCACGTTGATCCGATGCTGAATGTAACCGCGGGTTTCTTCCAGGCTAAGCGGAAGCAGTTCCCAATTAATGGCGATGCGCTGGCGAAGCTGGCGCAATTCCTTTTGTTCTAGCAATTCATCGAGTTCCGGCTGACCGATCAAAACAATCTGGATCAGTTTTTCCGTTTCCGTTTCCAGGTTTGATAATAGACGTAACTGGTCCAGCACCCTGGGCTGAAGCGCTTGCGCCTCATCGATGATGACAACCACGCGATGCCCCTTCTTTCTTTCCGCTAGGAGAAAAGTGTTGAGCGTATCGACGAGTTTCTTTTTGCTTTCTATTTCCGAAGGCAGACCGAGTTCCGCGTTAATCGTCTGCAAAAGTTCCAGTTCATTGATCGCTGGATTAAACACATAAGCGATACTGAAATTCGTTCGCAATTCCCGCAGAAAACTTCTGCAGATCGTTGTTTTGCCCGTACCCACCTCGCCAACTATTTTGAGGAATCCGTTATCTTCCTGCAGACCATAGATCAGGTGAGCCAGGACCTCCTTGTGTTTGGGGCTGAGGTAGAGATACTTCGGGTCAGGAGTCAGGTCGAAAGGTTTTTCTGAGAAACCGTAATAGTCCTGATAAACGTTTTGTCGCGGCAACTTGCCGCCATCAGAATCCTTGTCGCCGTGCAGAGACATCTGCATCTGGCGTCCAGCGGCCTGCACCGAGTTGGGCACGGGTTTTTCTTCCTTGTCCGTAACCGACTGATTGTACGCCGCACGTTTTTCCTCGTTAGACAGAGTGTCGTAAGCCTCCTGGACCAGAGCGATGCGTTCCTTGAGAGAAGGTTGCACCGCGTAAGAAAAGTTTTCCGCCGAAGAATCGAAACGCTGGATCATGCGGTCATAAGCTTCGTTAATTTCTTTTTGTGTGGCGTCAGAACGAACACCAAGAACCTTGTACAGGTTATGTCGTTGCACGTCAGTAGTCATATTGGGATAGAATTTTCCAAGAAGGTTTTCCAAAGAGCCGTCAGGCTGAGTTTCAGAAATTTAGGGGGGGCAGGAACGCAAGTCAATGTGTCGGCAGTGAAGGGACATGGGATTCTTGCCCCATAAGACACTAATATATAAAGACCTTTGCCAAATGTAAACAAAAATTCGATCAATTTTGACAGGATTAAGACCAATGAGAATTTTTCGCGCAAAGACGCCAAGACGCAAAGTGAGCTTAATGTGTCGTCCTCAGTTTGTCGAAGGACAGGAACCTCATGTTATATTCAAAAAAACTAAACAAACATTTTCCAAACTATGACCCAAGCAAAAACAACCCCGTGTTCCACCTGCAAAAAGGAAGCGAAGAAAGAGGAGAATTCTTTTTATCCCTTTTGCAGTGAACAATGCCAACTGATCGAC
>Ga0066863_10000715_pt1 | contig 16114 bp, 15 predicted proteins | sample ETN02SmetaG_2_FD_65495 | JGI IMG/M metagenome (GOLD analysis project Ga0066863, IMG submission 65495) | Marine microbial and viral communities from oxygen minimum zone, Eastern Pacific Ocean - ETNP2014F10-02SV253 | ecosystem: Environmental > Aquatic > Marine > Oceanic ...
GAATTAATTATTAGTAAAATTATTAGTTTAAATATAGATGTTGATATACTTGTTGTTGATGATAATTCTCCAGATAAAACTTTTAATAAAGTAGAATTTTTAAAAGAAAATATCCCGAATTTATTTTTAATTATAAATAAGAAAAAATCTGGAATAGGTAAAGCATATATAAAAGGTTTTGAATTTGCAATTGCTAAAAATTATACTAAAGTAATTCAAATTGATGCTGACATGTCACATAATCCAAATGATATTGTGAGATTATTAAAAAATTCAAATTCATATGATTTGGTTATTGGCAGTAGATATATTAATGGAATAAGAATTATAAATTGGCCATTAACAAGACTTGCTCTTAGTTATTTTGCAAATTTATATGCAAAAATTATAACTGGACTACCTATTTATGACTGTACAGCAGGTTATAAATGTATAGATGTAAATTTATTAAAATCAATAAATTTAAATAATATTAATAGCCAAGGATATTCTTTCCAAATTGAAATTAATTATAGAGCATATATTAAAAATTTTAAAATTAAAGAAATTCCAATAATTTTTACTGATAGAACAATTGGAAAATCAAAAATGTCAAAAAAAATTATAATTGAAGCAATATTTATTGTACCAATGTTAAGATTAAAAAAACTTCTAAAATCAATTAAATGATTAGTATAATTATCGTTAACTATAATTCTGATAAGTATTTAAATAAATGTATTGAATCAATAAATAAAACAAATCTAGATAGTATAATCATTGAAATAATAATAGTAAATAATAATTCAATTAAAACTTTTATAGAAAAAAAATACAAAAATTTAAATTTAAAAATAATTGAAATTTCAAAAAATATAGGTTATTCCAAAGCTATTAATATTGGTATAAATCAATCAAACTTCCCTATAATAATTACTATGAATCCTGATGTTGTTGTCCAAGATAATACTATTATCAATATGTATGACTATTTTATTGAGAATAATTCTATCGGGGTTTTAGGTTGTAAAGTTTTAAATCCTAATAAATCATTTCAATTATCATCTAGACGAAAGTTTCCAGCTTTAAATGTAATTATTCCTTATTTATTGAAATCACACTATTTTGGATTTAGAAATACCTATAATTATATGGATATACCTATAAATAAAACTCATATCGTTGATTCTGTCAGCGGTGCTTTTATGATGTTTCGTAGAGATGTTTATACTTTAGTTAATGGATTTGACGAAAGATTTTTCTTATATTTTGAAGATACTGATTTTTGTTTTAAAATAATTAAAAAAGGATATAATATTGTTTATTATTCTGATTCAGAAATTATACATGTAAAAAATGGTAGTAGAAATTATTTTAATTATTTATTTATTAAATTAAATTTATACTTATCATTTTTTAAGTTTATATATAAATACAAGTTGTTAATTAAAAATTAAAGATTATGTCAAAATTTTCATTAGAATTTGAGAAACCATTAAAAGAATTATATGATAGAATAATTCAAGCAAAAAGTTTGAACAACAGTAGTAATGTTAATAATGACGAATTAATAAAATCTTTAGAAAGTCAACTTTTAAGAGAAAAAAATAGTATTTATTCAAATTTAACTAGATGGCAAAAAGTAGAGATTGCTCGACATCCACTCCGTCCTCATACAAGTGATTATATTAATAATATGACAACTGAATGGATTGAAGTTCATGGAGATAGAAAATTTTCTGACGATAAAGCTATTATTACAGGTTTTGGAATGATTGACAATGTAAAATATGCAATCATAGGTCAGGAAAAGGGTAGGACAACTAAAGAGAAACTTAAGCATAATTTTGGAATGACTAAGCCAGAAGGATATAGAAAAGCATTAAGAATAATGAAATTAGCAGAAAAATTTCGTTTGCCAATTATATCATTTATTGATACACCTGGCGCATATCCAGGAATTGGAGCTGAAGAAAGAGGACAATCACAAGCAATAGCAGATAATTTATTTGAAATGTCAACTTTAGATGTTCCTATAATTTCGATAGTAATTGGTGAAGGTGCTTCTGGTGGAGCATTAGCAATTGGTCTTGCTGATAGGATTATTTGTCTTGAATATTCTTGGTATTCTGTTATTTCACCAGAGGGTTGTGCCTCTATTTTATTTGGCGACCCATCATTTAATAAAGAAGCTGCAGAATTACTTAAAGTAAATTCAAGAGATCTATTTGATATGAATATTGCTGATAAAATTATCAATGAACCATTAGGGGGAGCTCATAATGATGAGTTTATGGTATACAACAATGTTAAAGATGTAATCAGTAATGAATATAAATATTTAAAATCTTTAAGTAAAACAAAGCTTGTTGATGAAAGAATAAAAAAATATAATAACATAGGTGTTTTTAAAGATGAGTAATTATAAGAGTAAAATTTTAAATCTTAAAAATGATGATATATACAAAAACTATCTATCTTTAATAGCTGAATTCAATGCTAAAATAGATATTATTAATAAAGGAGGTGGAAAAGCATCTATACAAAAGCAACATGATAAAGGACGTTTAACTGCAAGAGAAAGAATAGATGAGTTAATTGATGAAAATACTACTTTTATGGAATTTGGAAGATTTGCTGGTTATGGTATGTATGAACAGTATGGTGGATGTCCATCTGGTGGTTTAATTTCTGGTATAGGTTTAATTAATAACTTTAATTTTATGATTATAGCTAATGATGCAACAGTGAAAGCGGGTGCATACTTTGAGGTAACATTAAAAAAATCATTAAGAGCTCAAGAAATAGCTTATAAAAATAATTTGCCAATTATTTATTTAGTTGATTCGGCAGGTGTTTTTTTGCCAATTCAAGATCAAGTATTTCCTGATGAAGCGCATTTTGGAAAAATATTTTATAATAATGCAAGACTTTCATCAAATGGTAATATGCAGATTGCCTCTGTAATGGGTCCATGTGTAGCTGGTGGTGCCTATTTACCAGTAATGTGTGATAAGTATATAATGACAAAAGGTTCTAGTATGTTTTTGGCTGGACCTGCTTTAGTTAAAGCTGCAGTTGGTCAAGAAATTGATTCTGAAACGTTAGGTGGAAGCAAAACTCATTCAAATATTAGTGGAATTGTAGATTATGAAGTTGAAGACGATTATAAAGCTTTATCAAAAATCAAGGAAATTGTAAATAATGTTAACTTAAAAAAAAATAATGCATCATTTGAATCATCTGAACCAAAATTAAAATTTGATGATTTATATAATTATTTAGATGTTGAAAATAAGTCACAATATGATATTAAAGAAATAATTGCTAGAATTGTTGATGATAGTAAATTTATTGAATTTAAAGAAAATTATGGAAAAACTATTGTTTGCGTTAATGCAAAGATTGGTGGTTTTAATGTTGGTATAGTAGCAAATCAAAAAACTATTATAAAATCTGATGATGGTCAAATACAATTAGGTGGAGTTATATACAACGATTCTGCTGATAAAGGTGCAAGATTTATAATGAATTGTAATCAAGATAGAATCCCTATTATTTTTATACACGATGTAAATGGATTCATGGTAGGTAAACATGCTGAGTGGTCAGGGATAGCTAAAGATGGTGCTAAAATGGTTAATGCTGTTTCAAATAGTGTCGTACCAAAAATTACATTAATTATTGGTGGAAGCTATGGTGCCGGTAATTATGCAATGTCAGGAAAAGCATATGATCCTTCATTTATTTTTGCATGGCCTAATTCTAAAATTGCAGTAATGGGAGGAGATCAAGCAGCAAAAACATTAACTTCTTTGAAAATTTCAAAGCTTGGGAAAATAACTGATGAAGAAAAAAAAGCTATTTATAATAAAATTAAAACAACTTATGATAAACAGTCAGAAATAACATATGGGGCAGCAAGACTATGGATTGATGAAATTATTGAACCAAAAGATACAAGGTTAATTTTAATTAAAAGTTTAAATATTGTAAATAATAGTAATCTTAATAAAAATCCAAACTATGGAGTTTTCCAGGTATGAAAAAAATTGTTAAAATTGCAAATGGTCAAGGGTTTTGGGGTGACAGTATAGATGCACCATCAAATTTAATTAAATATGGAAAAATAGACTACCTTACACTTGATTATTTAGCTGAAGTAACTATATCAATAATGCAAAAGCAGAAATTAAAAAATTCATTATTAGGATATGCTAAGGATTTTGTTGAATTGATTGCAACGAATCAAGATGATATTAAAAAAAATAATATAAAAATTATAACAAATGCTGGAGGAGTTAATCCATTAGAATGTGCAAAATCGATAAAGTCTATATTAAAAAACAAAGATGATTTTAAAATTGGGGTAGTAAAAGGTGATGATATTTATAATAATATTGATACTTTAATTAAATCAGGTCAAAATTTTAAGAATTTAGAAACTGGAGAAGATATAAGTGATATTAAAGATAACATTACTTCAGCAAATGTTTATATAGATAGTTACTGTATTAAGGATGCACTTGATAAAGGAGCAGATATTGTTTTAGCTGGTAGAGTTTCAGATCCAGGGCTAACATTAGGTCCTTTACTTCATGAATTTAATTGGAAAAATGATGATTTTAATAAGTTAGCATCCGGTACTTTGGCGGGTCATATAATTGAATGTGGCGCACAATGTACTGGTGGTAATTATTCTAAATGGTATGATCTTAAGGATTTATCTAATATAGGATATCCTATAGTTGAAGTTAAGCCTAATGGTAATTTTACTATAACTAAGCCAAAAGATACATCTGGTATAATCAACAGGTTGTCAATTAGTGAACAAATCTTATATGAAATGGGAAATCCAAAAAAATATATTTCACCCGATGTTTGTGTTGATTTTACTTCATTCAATCTAATAGATAATAATAACAATACAGTATCAATAAAAAATGTTAAAGGTTTCACATCAACAAATACTTATAAAGTTTCTATTAGTTATTTTGCAGGATATAAGTCTACTGGTCAGTTAACAATATCTGGACCTGATGCATATAAGAAGTCAAAATTCGTTTCAAACCTTTTTTGGGATAGATTAAAATTAGCGGGTTATGAGTATAATAATAAAAATACAGAATTTTTAGGTTTTAATTCATGTCATAAAAAAATGAATCAAAAATATAATGGCTCAAATGAAATTGTATTAAGATTGTCAGTTAAAGACAAAAATAAGCAAAAAGTTGAACGTTTTGGTAAGGAGATTTCACCTTTAATAACAACTGGACCTCCAGGTATTACAGGTTTTGCTGGTGGCAGACCAAAGGTTCAAGAAATTATTTCATTTTGGCCAGCATTAATTGATAAAAAATTAATAAAAACAACTGTGGAAATATTATGATAATTAAATTAGCTTCTATTGCTTCCTCAAGATCAGGAGATAAAGGTAAAAATACGAATATAGGTGTTATTTTCAATTCTGAGGAAGTTTACAATTGGTCAAAAAAATATTTAACTTCCAATATAGTAAAGGATCATTTTTCTGATGTTGTTAAAGGAAAAGTTATTAGATATGAATTAAATAACCTTTTATCACTCAATTTTATTTTAGAAGATAGTTTGGGTGGTGGTGGAAGTGATTCTTTATTAAATGATGCTCAAGGAAAAACTTATGGTCAAGCTATGTTGCTAATGGAAATTGATTTCCCCAATAAATTAAAAGGATATATCAATGAGTGAATTTACTAAATTTAAAATTGTTAGTGATTATATTGGTGTTCTTACATTATCAAGAAAACCTTTAAATGCACTATCATCAGATTTTTTAATTAATATTACAAATAAAATTAATGAAATATCTAAAAATCAAGAATGCAGGGTTTTAATTATAACTTCAGATTTAGATAATTTTTCTGTTGGTGCAGATCTTAAGGAAAGAAAGATAATGTCTAAATCTAAATCTAAAGAAGCTTTAAATATTTTTAACAATTGTTTTAATTCAATTGAAGATCTAAATATACCAACAATTTGCTTAATTAATGGTTATTGTTTGGGAGGAGGAACAGAGTTATCACTGTCATGTGATATACGTGTAGCATCAAATGATTCGATTATTGGTTTACCTGAAACGAGCATAGGTATCATACCGGGCGCAGGTGGAACATTTAGGTTGCCTAGAGTTATTGGTGTTCAGAATGCTAAATACTGGATATTCTCAGCTAAAAAATTCAATTCAGTAGAAGCTAAAAGATTTGGCTTTTTATTAGAGAGTGTGGAAAAAGACAAATTGTTTGATTATGGTGCTGCAATTGCTAATGATATTTTGAAAAATGCACCAATTGCTATAAAATCTTCAAAAAAAGCAATTAATAAAAGTTTATTTAAAACAGATCGTAATTATACCTTAAAAGAAGAAAGAGATAACTATAATATTACATTAGACACAAATGATAGAGATGAAGCATTAGATGCTTTCATAAATAAGCGTAAACCTAATTGGAATAATGAATAGTTATATATTTATATTATCTTTACTATTTTCATCAATTTTATCTCAAAATAATATTGATATAAAGCAATTTAGTATATTTAAAAATAAATATGAAGATTCTATTGATCTAAAGGATTATATAGATGAATATAATGGGAATTACATTCTTAAATTAATATCAATTAATGAAGTTGACTATGAAAGAAAAAAGAAAATTATTATTGAATTGTGCGATGTAGATTTTAAAATCTATTCGAATTCAAGTGAAATAAGTGTTAAGAGATGTGATAATATATTAGAGCCTGCTGGCGAACTAGTTTTAAATGATAATAGTTCAATTATATCCTTTAATACTTCTAAATATAGGTACATGGAATTTAATTTATTAATCTGGGTGTATGGAAACTTTAATGAAAATTCAGACATAAGTATGGATGATGGATTATTAAAGGAATATTATGATAATGGTAGTATTAAATTAGAATATAATTTTAAAAATGGAAAGAAAAATGGTGAACAAAAAAAATGGTTTGATAATAATCAAATATCGATAAAATATAATTACAATAATGGTAATTTAACTGGATTACAAAAAAAATGGTATGAAAATGGACAGATTAAATCTGAAATGAATTATTATAATAATATATTAGATGGCATTTATAAATATTGGTATAGTAATGGTCAGATTAAATTTGTAAAAAATTACAAAAATGGTAACTTGATTGAAATTTTAGAAAACTACGATATTGACGGAAACTCACAATAATTATTTATAAGATAATAATTTTAAATCTCTAAAAAATACCCATATCCCAACATTTAATGATCCTACTAGTAAATTAAAAATTAAATTTCCTTGAGTAAACAAGAATAAATTGTAGAATCCTAATATCAGATTTAATTTTATAATTAGTTTAATTATTTCTTTTTTATTTTTATTCATAGTCTTATCCTCTTTATTAATTATAATAAAAGAGAATAATAAAAAATGAGAAGTATATCACAAAATAATAAAATAAATAATAAATGTTAATTGTGTCACAAATATTTTAAATTATAGAAATGAATTATGAAAATTTATACAATACAATAATCTCTGAGCCATTATATCTTACTTTAGTAATAATATTTATATTGATAATTGTTTACAGTATTTTAAAAAAGTTTTTTAAACTTCTTTTATTTGTATTTTTTTCACTAGTTATTTACATTTCTTTTCAAATATACAACGAAGGTGATCTACCTGGTGAATCTGAAGATATAATAATTCCAATTATTGATGAAGCTGTTAAAGTAATAGAAGACGTATCTAATCAGCTTCAGGATATATCTAAGACTCATGAATAGTAAATTAATAATTCTCGGTTATTATAAATGAACCTAGGTTTTTGAAGTTTGGGTATGAATATTTTAAATTAAACTTTTCAATAATTTCTTTAACTATATTTTGCATTTCTACTGAATTTCCAGTAATTATTTCAATTGGTAAATTATCTATATTTGTTTCAATAAAATTTAAAATTAATAGTTTGCAATCAAAGTGCTTTATACCGTGTAGGTCTAATTTTTCCATTTTTGTGTACCGAGGGTGGGACTCGAACCCACACGTTCCGAAAAACATTGGATTTTGAATCCAACGTGTCTACCAATTTCACCACCTCGGCATAAATTAATTTTTCTTACTTTATATATTGATATTTATTTATAAATTATTATTAATTAATTATGTATATAATATGAATTATAAAACAATTCCAGAAATGTTCTTTTCAGTAATTGAAGAGCAAAAAGATAAAAATATACTAAATTACAAAAAAAATGATAATTGGGTTCCAATTACTGGATCTGAAGTAAAAAATATAGTTGAAGATCTATCTGGATCTCTCTTATTTCTAGATTTAAAACCAAAGGACAAAGTTTCTATCCTATCAACGACTTCATACAAATGGGCTTTAGCAGATTATTCTATATTATCAGCTGGAATGACAACGACAACCGTATATCCTACACTAATTGAAGAGCAAGTTGAATTTATATTAAATGATTCTGAAAGTAAGTTAATTTTTGTCGAAAATAAAGATCAGTTTGAAAAAATTAACAAGATTTTCAATAAATGCGAATCACTTAAATATATTGTATTGCTTGATGATGATTCTATTGGGGATAATATTGATTATTCTTATAAATTTTCAGATTTATTATTATTAGGTAAAAATTTTATTAAAGAAAATAATATTTCAATAACTGAAGATTATTCTAATAAAATATCAGGAGATGACTTAGTTACACTTATCTATACTTCAGGAACTACTGGCATGCCTAAAGGTGTAATGTTGTCACATAAAAATTTAATTTCTAATTTAACCGAAGTAGTTAAGCTTCAAGATAATTTATATAAAGAAAAATTCTTATCATTTTTACCTTTAAGTCATGTCTTAGAACGAATGGCTGGTCACTTTTTTCCAATGTTTACTAAATCTAAAATCTACTATGCTGAAAATATGGAAACTGTAGGTTTAAATATGGCTGAGGTATCACCTACTATAGTTGTTTGTGTACCAAGGTTTTTTGAAAAAATGCATGACAAAATTATGGAAGGTTTAAAAGATGCGCCGGCTATTAGAAAGAAATTATTTAATTGGGGTCTAAGGATTGGTAAAGACTATACAAATCTATTGCATGCTAAGCAATCAATTCCCTTATCAATAAAAATAAAACATAAAATAGCTGATAAATTAATATATAGTAAAGTAAGGGCTAAATTAGGTGGGAAAATTAAATTCTTTATTTCTGGTGGTGCTCCCTTAGCACAAAAAATTGCAGAATTTTTTTCAGGTATTGGTATTACAATTCTTGAAGGATATGGTTTAACAGAAACATCACCAGTTCTTACAAGCAATACACCAAAAAATATTAGATTTGGTACTGTTGGTGTTAAGCTTGATAATGTTGAACTTAAAATTGCCAATGATGGTGAAATTTTAGCTAAGGGTCCTAATGTTATGCTTGGCTATTATAATAATAAAGAAGCAACTGATGAGGTTTTTGATAAAGAGGGATGGTTCCATACAGGCGATATAGGGAAGATTGATAATGATGGTTTTTTAAAAATAACCGATAGAAAGAAAAGTTTATTAGTTACTTCTGCAGGTAAAAATATTGCCCCTGCACCATTGGAAGTTGCCCTAAATCAATCTGCTTATATACAACAAACATTAATTATAGGAGATAAAAGAAATTTCATTAGTGCTTTAATTGTGCCAAATTATATTAATATTAATGATTTTTTGGTTTCAATAAATAAAGAAAAATTAACTAATGAGGCAATGGTTGATCACCCAGATGTATTGAAATTGCTTAACAAAGAAATTAAATCAATAATGGATAAGTTTTCTCATTATGAATCTGTAAAAAAATATAAATTATTGCCAAATGAATTTTCAATAGAAAAAGGTGAAATGACTCCAAAGATGTCAATTGTAAGAAAAAAAGTAATAGCAAATCATGAAAACTTAATTGAAACAATTTATAAATAAATATGACAACATATAAAGATGCAGGTGTTGATATTGATGCTGCCAACATTGGATTAAAAAAAGTTAAAAAGCATGCAAAAACAACATTCAATAAAAATACATTATCAGATATAGGATCATTTGGAGGTTGTTTTAGCTTTCCAAAGAATGATTATGAAAATCCTGTTCTAGTTTCTAGTGTAGATGGTGTTGGAACCAAGTTGCTTTTAGCAAATTTATCTAACAAACATGATACTATTGGTCAATGCTTGGTTAATCATTGTGTCAATGATATACTTGTAATTGGCGCTAAGCCAATGTTTTTTCTAGATTATTTCGCTGCTGGTAAACTTGATAATGTAATATTAGATAATGTTATTAAAGGATTTTCTATCGCATGTAAAGAAAATAATTGTGTTTTGATCGGAGGAGAAACAGCTGAAATGCCTGGTTTCTATGATAACAAAAAATATGATGTTAGTGGTACTATTGTTGGTGTTGTTGAAAAAGACAAGATGTTATCAAATAGTAAAGTATCTAAGGGTGATGTATTAGTTGGTTTACCTTCAAACGGATTACATACAAACGGTTATTCTTTAGCAAGAAAGGTACTATTAGACAAATATAAAATAGGTCAACATATCGAAGAGCTAGGGTCTTCTATTGATGAAGAATTATTGAAAATTCATAAATCTTATTTACCCATTTTATCAGATATACTTGATAAACCATGGTTAAAAGCTCTTTCCCATATTACTGGTGGTGGATTGATTGAAAACACGCACAGAGTATTAGAAAAAGGACAAGATATAAAAATTGATTGGAATTCTTGGGAATGGCCAAGCATTTTTAAATTAATTAAAAAAGAAGGTAATATTAAATTTAATGATATGATAAGACCTTTTAATCTTGGTATAGGAATGGTAATAATTGTTAATAAAAATAGCTTAAGTAAATTAGAAAATCATTTAGATAAAATAAATGAGCCATATTATCATATTGGCGAAGTTATTTAATAATGAATTTTAATATTATTGGTTCAGGCACATGGGGAATAACCTTTGCAAATTTATTAATATTAAATGGCCATAACGTTAAAGTCTTGCACAGAAATTCTTTAAAAACATCCTTCCTTATTAAAAATAATATTCATCCAGATCTTCCTGGGTCTATTATTTCAAATAATATTCAATATACTAATGATTTTTTAGACCTAGAATCTAATGATATAACCCTACTCGCTATTCCTAGTAATTCAATTTCAGAATTTCTTACTATTAACGATTTATCAGATTTCAAAATAGTTGTTTTATCAAAAGGAATTGATACTAAATCAGAACTTTTAATTTCAGAGTTATTAATAAAGAAATTCAATTATAAAGAACGTAATATAGCTGTTTTATCTGGACCAAATCATGCTGAAGAGATTATGAAAAAAAGTCCAACTACATCTATTGTTGCTAGTAATAATAAGAATTTAAGAGAAGATTTGCGTAATTATTTTTCGAATAATTTTTTCAGATTATACACTTCTAATGATGTTGTTGGTGTTCAGGTTGGAGGAGCTGTTAAAAATGTTATTGCTATAGCTTCAGGAATATGCAATGGACTTAATCTAGGTGATAATGCACAAGCTTCATTAATTACAAGAGGATTACATGAAATTATGCAATTATCAAAAATATATAATTTTGAAAAAAATACCATATATGGACTTTCAGGTTTAGGAGATTTAGCATGTACATGTTATAGCTCTTTTAGTCGTAATAGAAGATTCGGAGAATTATTATCTAAAGGAAAAAATGTTCAAGAATCTAAAAAAACTATTGGAATGATATCTGAAGGTATAAATACATCAAGAGTTTTACATAATATAATTAAAAGTAATAATTTATATATGCCGATATGTATAGAAGTCTACAATATAATTTATAATAATTCAACTCCGAAAGATTCTATGATAAATTTAATGAATAGACCCTTAAAAGATGAAAAATAATATTTTAAATAAAAAAATTAAAGATTTAAGTTATAGCTAATGAAAAATTAAATAAAGGATGCCCTCGTAGCTCAACTGGATAGAGCGTTCGCCTCCTAAGCGAAAGGCTCCCAGTTCGATTCTGGGCGAGGGTACAAAAAATATGAAAAAAGAAGAGATAAAATATGACCCAATTAGAGATACTTTTTTAAAAGGATTAACATATATATCAACTAATCCTAATAATGTTATGAAAGTATCAATATCAATATTAGCATTATTATTATTGCTTATTATCTATAATAATAGATCAAACAATCAAGATTCATCTTATAATAGATTGATCAGTATTACAACTAATAAGCATTTAGATGGAAAAGAGGATTTGAGTATATCAGGTTTTAAAGAAGTATTAAAAACCTATTCACATTCAGAGTCTTATAATCAAGCATATATTTATTTGTTTAATTATTATATGGAAAACAACCTCTTAGATAATTTGGAAATGATGATTGAGGATAATAAATTTTATTCAAATGATAATAATATTCAAGCATCATTACATTTAATGCACGGAGATTATTTTATTCGAATTAAGAATAATGATAAAGCTATCAAAAGTTATAAAAAATGTATAAAATTATTCAATATTTACGATAGAGAGACATATGTTAAAATTAAATTATGTATGCTATATAATGATATCATGATGGATGATGAATTTAATGAGCTCTACAATACTATTAGAGTAGATGAAATTAATGATTTTCAATTAAAATCTTTGTATGAGCAAATTGGAAGTTAAAAATTAATTTTGATTGAACAGTTTTTTATGTTTAAATTAACATAATTGAAAGTGGGGAATATCCCCACTTTTTTTATGCAAAATATAAAATGAGGTAAAAAATTGGACAGTAAACAAATAATTGAAGCTTTTACATTACTTTCGAAAGATAAAAATGTTGAAAAAACATACTTATCTAGTATTATAGAAGATATTTTCAAATCAATGTTATTAAAAAAATATGGTGAAGAACATGAAGATGTCTTTAGTATTATCGTTAACATGGAACGTGGTGATATTGAAATATTTCATGAAAAAACTGTAGTTGATATTGTTAAAGATGAAGTAACAGAAATATCAATTGAAGATGCTATTAAAACTGATGATACGCTTGTTCTTGGAGAAATGTATATAGATATTATTAATCCAGATTCATTTGGACGTAGGCTTATTTCTCACGCTAAACAGCATCTTTCAACTAGAATAAAAGATATTGAAAAGGAATCTATTTATAATGATTTTAATAATAAGGTTGATACAATTTATTCAGGTTATGTTCATCAGATTCAACGAGATAGAATTTTTGTAACAGATAATAATAAGATTGAAATAATTCTTCCTAAATCAGAGCAGATTTATAACGATCATTTTAAAAGAGGTGATCAGATTAGAGGTTTAATTAAATCTGTAGATTTAAAATTTGGTAAATCACCTGAGATTATAATGTCTAGAACAAGTAATACATTTTTACAAAAATTATTTGAATTGGAAGTTCCCGAAATCGAAGATGGTATTATTGAAATTAAAAATATTGCAAGAGCACCTGGTGACAGAAGTAAAATTGTTGTTCATTCAAATGATAGAAGAATAGATGCTGTTGGAGCATGTGTTGGAATGAAGGGAAGTAGAATACAATCAGTTGTTAGAGAATTAAATGGTGAAAAGATTGATATTATAAACTACAGTGAACAACCAGCTCTAATAATTTCAAGAGCTTTATCCCCAGCTAAGCCTATAGATCTTTATATAGATGAAAATAAAATGTTAGCTGTAGCAATATTTAATGATGATGAACTGGCTATAGCCATTGGTAGAAATGGGTCAAATCTAAAATTAACTGAATCAGTCACTGGATATACTATCGAAGCTAAAAGTGAAACTCAACATTCCTTATCAAAAAATATTAAGATTAAAAATCTTAAAGATATAAGTGAAAAATTTAAAAATCTTCTAATCGATAATAAAATCAAAGAAACAAGTGAATTTTTTAGCACTGATAAAGAAATTTTACTTGAATTGAAGGGTTTAGGTGAAAAAACATTAGAAAAATTAACATTAAATATTAAAGACGAGCTTAAAAATATTTAATGAAAGAAAAAAGAATATATCAAATATCTAAAGAACTAAATATTTCACATTATGAAATAATTAAATTTGTTGAAAATAATGGATTTAGTGTTTCTAATCATATGATGCCAGTATCAAATGAAATATATTCTTTAATATTGACAGAATTTTCTAAAGAAAAAAGACAAGTAGAAAGAGTTCAAAAAGAAAAGGCTCGTCTGGCTATTGTAACAAGCAATCAATCAAAACAATCAATTGAAGTTGACAAACCAAAAATTAAACCTGAAATAGTTAGACCAAAATTAGATCTTAAAGAATCTATAAGACAATCTAAAGAAAAACTTAATAATGAAATATCTAATAATGATAATATAGAAGAAACAAATTTTAAAAAGGTTGATATTTCAAAGATTACAGATAATAAAATAACTAAATCTCGTGGACCAGCAAAAAAAATCAATATAGCTGAATCACTATCAAAGTTAAATAAAAAAACTAAAAAGAAAATTAAGAAAAAAGCTGTAGAACTTCTTGACGAACAAAGCAATGAAATTAAGATAATTAAAGTTCCTGAGTTTTTAACTGTCGATGAATTATCTAAAATGATGAAATTACCAGCACAAGACATAATAATGAAATGTATGGATTTAGGTCTTATGGTTACAATTAATCAAAGACTCGATATGGAAATTATAACAATGATTGCTGATGAATTTGGTTTCGAAGTCGAAACTGTAGATATTTTTAAAGAAGAAATTAAAGAAGATATTATAGATGAATCGCTTTTAGAAGACAGACCACCTGTTGTAACTGTTATGGGACATGTTGATCATGGAAAAACATCACTATTGGATTATGTAAGAGAAACTAATGTAATTGCTGGTGAATCAGGCGGTATTACGCAACATATTGGAGCTTACGAAGTTGAAGTGAAAGATAAGAAAATTACATTTATTGATACTCCTGGTCATGAAGCATTTACAGCAATGAGAGCAAGGGGTGCGCAGATTACAGACATCGTCATTTTAATTGTTGCAGCTGATGATGGCTTAATGCCTCAAACAATTGAAGCAATTGATCATGCTAAAGCAGCATCTGTTCCAATTGTTATTGCTATAAATAAAATAGATAAACCTGGTGCAGATTCTGATAAAATTAAAAAACAATTATCTGAAAAAAATATACTTGTTGAGGATTGGGGAGGAAAAATACAGTGTGCTGAAATTTCTGCAAAAAAAGGAACTGGTATCGAAGATTTATTAGATAAAATTTTACTTGAGGCCGAAGTTTTAACGTTAAAGGCACCAAAGAAATGCTTAGCTAAAGGAATGGTTTTAGAATCACGTCTTGATAAAGGTTTAGGTCCTGTTGGAACTGTTATAATCCAACATGGTACTTTAACAAAGGGTCAAATTTTTGTATGCGGTTCACAGTATTCAAAAGTTAGAGATTTATTAAATGAGCGTGGAGAAAGTGTCCCTTATGTATATCCTTCAGATCCTATTCAAATACTTGGATTTAATAAAGTTCCTGTATCTGGAGAATCATTTGTTATTTATGAAGAAGAAAGAGATGCAAAAAAAATATCGTTAGAACGCTCAAGATTGGAACGAGAAGCAATACATCAAATGCATTCTAAAATTACTTTAGATCAAATATCAGAAGAAATCAAATCAGGAAAAGCTTCAGAATTAAATATTTTAATTAAAGGGGATGTCGATGGCTCCATTGAAGCCTTAAGTGATTCATTAATGAATCTGTCGAATGAAGAAGTTAAAGTTAATATTATTTTAAAATCTGTAGGTATGGTTAGCCAAAATGATATAAGATTAGCATCTGCATCAAAAGCAATCGTTATTTGTTTTAACGTTAGTTCATCAGTTTTAGCTAGAAAGCTTTCCAGGGAACTTGGTGTAGACATAAAACATTACTCTATTATATATGAAGCTATAGAAGAAATAAGACTAGCACTTGAGGGATTATTAAAACCTGATATCGTAGAGGATTCTGTTGGAACAGCCGAAGTAAGA
>Ga0066863_10000717_pt1 | contig 16094 bp, 16 predicted proteins | sample ETN02SmetaG_2_FD_65495 | JGI IMG/M metagenome (GOLD analysis project Ga0066863, IMG submission 65495) | Marine microbial and viral communities from oxygen minimum zone, Eastern Pacific Ocean - ETNP2014F10-02SV253 | ecosystem: Environmental > Aquatic > Marine > Oceanic ...
ACAATATTTCAACTAAATAACCTGAAAAACCTCCTACAGCTGAATTGGCCCCATAGGCTCCGCATCCTTTTAGAAATTGTTTAGTTAATCTAATATCGTCTTCCATTCCTGATATATTTTCTTTGACCCAATCGGTGTGAAATGGAGTTCTATCTACAGCTGAAAGTGGTTTCGTTGAATTTTCAACAGAGTAGCAAGGAACAACATCTATCCCTATTCCATTAATTTCACCTCTTAGATAGGGATGTTGAGCATAAAGTTCTCTTCCATTTGGAATAATTTTTTTTGCAATATTCAGACCTTCTTTTTTCAAATCTATATCTGTATTAAATTTCAAAAAAAAGTCGATGTCCGCACCTTTAAGAAAAGTATTTTTTGCAACAGAACCAACTATCAATGAATCAAAATTTTGGTTGTTTAAGTCATTACTTTTATTAATTAGTTCTTGTGCTAAATTTTTTATTTTTTCCGTCTCATCTTTACTCGGTTTGATTTGAGAAATAACGGTTTTAAGTAATTGATTCACTCTTCTTCATCAAGGGGGTTGGATTTACCTTTACTCCAAGCCTTTAATCTCTCTTTTTGAGCTCTTTTCTTTAAAGTTTCAATATCATCTTTTACAGGAATTAAAATAGGGATAACAAATACAATCATTCCTAAAATTAGTAAAAAAACACCCCACGAAAGATATTTTTTTGTCATAAATGCTTCTAAGAAAAAGCTAATTGAGAGTAATGCAAATATGTTGCAAAACCATATGATTCTTCTATATGCTTTTTCACTAAAAAAGTATTTTCCAGTTTCATATTCAATTTCTACTGAAAATTCAGCTTCAGGTATTTCGATATCATCTAAATTGGTTCTAGGCCTTTCTAATTTTCTTTTTCTTAAATAAAATGTTGCCAGTATCCCACCTGCAAGGAATGCAGCTTGACCAAATCCTGGATCTCCAGCTTTTGTAGCTGCCCAAATAGCATACAAAACAGCTAACCATATCGCTACAATAATAGAATAGTACAAATTCATCTAATCATTAAGACTAGACTCTAGCTTCCATAGTAATTGCTTCAACTGGGCAGGCAAAGGCACAGAGAGTACAACCAGTACAAGTATCGTCAAGAATAAGTGCTTTTTTTGATTCAAATTGAGAAGTTCGGGCTTTTAAATCCCATGAAATCATATCTATTGAAGCAAAATTACAGAAATAAACGCATTGAGTACAACCTATACATTTTTCATTATCTACTAATGCCATATAATTTTTCCCTCTTGGTAATGAATCTAAAGTCATCTTTCTTAAATCTTTAAACATAGATTTTGCTTTTTCAATACCAGTTGTTGGTAATTCTTCTTTATCTAGTACGTCTTTAGCAGCAGTTAGCCATTTGTTTGGTTTTTTGAAAAATAACGAAGTAGCTTCTGAAACAACTGGAGTTTGAGTTTCAGCAACAGTTTCAGTAGGCTTTTCTTCTTTTTCTTCAGTTTCAGTAGCAGAATCAGTAGAACCGATGTCTGCAGGATCAGTAATCAATACTGCAGTAACAGGACATACTTCTTCACAAGCTCTGCAGACAATGCAATCTGGTTCTCTGGCCATTATTGCTTTTTTGTCGGAAGCTGGATGGTTTGGAGTATCTATCCAGTCATAAACATCTACAGGACAGGCTTCAATACAAGCTCCATCAGCTACACAAATATCAAAATCGACAGCAACAACACTTCCCCATATACCTAATTTATCAGTTCCAATCCCACCGTATGAATTTGAATCTTTAGCCCAAATTTGAATTGGCTCATCATCTCCATCATGGGTTGCAACTTTTGCATATGTAGTCATGAAATTCTTATCGATATCAGCCACTAATTTTTTTCCTCCAAACAAGCAACTAAGAATTGCATTAAATCCATCATTTCATAGTCATGATGATGTCCTTCTTCAGGGTTCATCCTTTCTTCATTTAGCATACATTGCATATGCATGTAACATTTAGGACAACCTCCTAACATCAAATCAATACCTGCATCAGTACCTTGGTCTAACCTTTTTCGACGAACAGCTTTCGTTGCATCATTACAATACATCATTGAAGAAACTCCACAACACAAAGCTCGTTCTTTATTATTCTCTAACTCGACCATCGTAGCGCCGTCAACAAGTTGAATCAAATCTCTAGGCGCATCATATTCTCCCATCATTCTACCTAGACGACAAGGATCGTGATATGCTACAGTTACTCCCTCAGGAGCCTTGAATTTCAATCCTCGACCTTGCAATGTTTGTGTAATATGCTCTACCTTGATACCCAATGTACCCGGAAGATCATAATCTACAGCAAAAGTACGGTAACATTCAGCACATGAACAAGTTATAATTTTAATTCCAGATTCTTTTAATCTTTTCATATTATGTTCTTTTAGTGCATCAAATACTTCTAATTGTCCTTGCCATAATTGGTCATGTCCAGAACATTTGAATATGTTCATGTCTAATATTAGTGGATCAATATCAGCATAGTTCAATAATTTAATCGATGCAGCAGCAATTGAAGCATGATCTGCATCTCCTTTATTCAGATGTGTAAATTTAACTTCAACATCCATAAAGTCCACACATCCTGGAAAATACCCATATTCGTGTGGCCTTTCAGGTTTCCAAGAATTTTTTTCTTCATTCATCGCGTCTTCTACGATAAGTCTCTCAAATAGAGGGTGCGGAATAGTTCTTGAATATGGTTTTTTTCGACTCATAAGCTTACTCCCATTGTAGTTAATGCTCTTTGTTCTAATACATAATCAACATATTCGATATTTTGAGGACATACAGCAGTGCACATACCACAAGTAATGCATGACCACATAGCAACCCCATCATGTTCATTTTGAAATGTATTAAATATAATATTTAGTTCATGTTCACCTTCCATGTCTCTTACAGGACAGATGTCATCACAAAGTCCACATTGGTAACAACGATTTAATTTAAACTCATAAATACGTTGCATTCTTCGATCTTTTATTCCATCTACATAAAGATCAAATCGTTCTTCATCAGTTAATGGTTTAGCACCTTCAGACCGTCTTCTATCTAGGAACATATAGGTTATCAGAGCTGAACCAATAGGACCCCAAAGAGTTAGTTGAGACAATACGTCTGTATTAATTTGTGGATAATATATTGCAATATTAGCATTAATTGAGAAAACAGATAACATTATGACCAATGCGATCCCATAAACTCCAATTGCAGCTCTTACCGGATCTTCAATAGGTCGTCTTTCGTGTCCTCGGTTGATTACGTCTCCATATTGCGGATCAATTAACGCCCCTATAGCTCTATCAAGGAAAGGAACGGCAACTACAAGTCCAATAATCATACCTTGAACTAAAGTTCCCCATACTTTTGCAGTCATTAGGAAAAGATGGATATCATTTAATCCTAAGAAAGGTATGCTTGATAGAGGAAGTAAAATCTGAATATCCCATGCTACTTTCAAACATCCAAAAGCCCATAATAGATACCAATCTGGTAAAGGCGGTGGAAAAGCAGTGCCTGCAGTCGGATCTGCAGCTTCATGTAATGGAGGTGGAATAAATGCAGATAAATAGAAAAATAAAGCCATTATATACAAACCTAAAACAGAATCTCTGGTCACCTCATGCGGATAAAGAGGTTCACCTTTCACCATTTCAGCTTCAAGACCAGAATGCTCTTCTCTATCTTCTAATTTATTAATAGTATCAAGAGATATTTTTTCTTCTTGATGTTCATAAATCATTTCAATGGCATCATCTTCACTCATCAGTGCGGTTCAGCCTCCCCTTGTATCCAAACAAGAGCCATATGAATAATAATCAAAACAGTACCGACTAGAGGAAGAACAAAAATATGTAGCCAATACATTCTGGTTACAGTATCTCCAGTCAATTGAGTACCTCCAAACACAATTTGGGCCATTAGAGGACCCATTGCAGGTATAGAAGTAGCCATTTCTAAACCAATAGATCCGGCAGCATAACCAAGAGAATCCCAAGGCAATAGATAACCAGTATATCCAAAGAAAATAGTAACCATTAAAAGAATAGCTCCGAGCATCCAATTTATTTCACGTGGATTTCGGTAAGCTCCAACAAAGTAAACTCTCATCATATGAAGAAATACAGAAGCTACCATGAAGTGAGCTGACCAATGATGCACAGCTCGAATAATATATCCAAATGTTACCTGCGTCATAATTAATTCCATAGATTTGTATGCACCAGAAGTCGAGTGACCATTTTCATCTAATATAAATTCTCCATCAGGTACATAGTAAAATCCTAGATAAATTCCAGTAATTGTAAGAATAATATATGCGAAAAAAGATAAGCCTCCCAATGAATAAAAAGGGTACCAATACCATACAGATTTTATATTATATCTTTCAGTATGTGATTGAGGAATAGTTCGTCCAGTAGCTGGTAAAAGCGTGTATACTACAGAGTAGTATTCTCTTTTGGCTAAAGAAATATATCTATGTAATGCAAATCTCTCATCAATCCATGCCCATGTCTCAAATATTACTCTCGGAAGTAAACCAGTGAAATAAAGATAACCAATACCAAAAACAGCCCCAGCCATTGATAAGAATATTAATGGGAATGTATATTTTTTCATTAATTCTTCTAAGATGGGAGTTTCAGCACTAACAGGCAATGCAAAAAGAGCCAAACATCCAATTACTAGAGTAATAATATTATTGATTTTCATAGTTATCCTTGTCCGCAATATTTTAGCCAATCCAAATGAGTGGTTAGGCCGATTAATCCTCCATCTTTTTCATCAACAGGAACTACAGGAAGCCCATAAGGGGCTGGACCTTCCAACAGTTTTGCAGCCATAACTTCACGACCTTGCTCATCAGTATTCTTAATCACATCTAATGGATCAAACAAAGACAAGTGACAAGGACATAGGAACATATTCTCATAATCATTTCCTGAGATAGTACTTTTGCCCTGAGCTGTAAAAACAGGTTTACAACATAAATGCGGACATTTGTAAGTGTGGTATGCCATCATCATTGCATTTCCATCGTCTACACTTATCCCTAACCCTTCCATTCCACTTTCAGAGGGTACCTTTGCGAGAGCTAGTTGTATTTCACAACTTCCTAGTTCTTCTTCTAATTCTTTTGGAGCCCAATTAACAATAGCTACATCCCAGAGGTTAAAATCCTCTTTTTTCGCAATATCTCCACCTTTATCTTCATACCATTTTCCTTCTTCTTTTTTGTAAGTAAGAGTTTCATGGGCATCATCTGAATTACATCTTGTAATTGGAGGTGGCAATAATGTTTTCAAAGCAGGAACTGATAATGCACCAGCCATCCCAGCACCAGCCAAACCAATAGCTCCTTGTAAAAATCCTCTACGTGTAATATTCATATTTAGCGTTCAAGTTTTGTAATAACTTTCCTCCTTCGTTTTTTAGCCTCTAGTACGTCTGGCATGAATGATCTTCTGTAAAAGTCAATCATAAGTCCTAAAATTAAGAATGCCATGGCGATTGTAAATGATAAGAATTGCTGATCCCATCCTTCTAGGATTCCATAGATAAATAAGGAATCGTACATAAGTTCAAGTAATAACAATATGATTATTATTGCAAAAATTTCAAGCTGTTCTTTACCAGGAATATTTCGTAATTCTTTTCCAAGTTCTTCATCTTTGTAAGTACCTAATATTTTTTGTGCATCTTCAGTAGTAAGTTCACCTTTTGCTACTTTTTCTAGAATTTCATTAACCTCGGTAATGTGCACTCCCTCCTCTAATTACTAGGTAAGCAACAAGTATTGCTAAGAAAACTACGCCGAGCCCTATAAGTCCAATCCAATATTGCATTAGTTCTACTCCAAGTTCATGAATTGAAATTTCTTCTGAGGCTAGTTGAGGAGTTCCCAAAGATATGGCTGTGAAATAGGACCATTGATCATCAGTAGCTCCAACTCCATTTACCACATTAAAATACATGGTGAAGACAGCATCACCCGTTCCTTCAGCTGGAGCAGTCCATTGGAATGTCCAATTTCGTATACCATTACTATTTGCGTTATGAGAAATATATGTACCATCAGTACCAACCCAATAATTTTCATTGTTTTGGTAAGCTCCTTCACTTACTTCACTTAGAAAACCACCATACCTATCAACTCCATCTTCTGAAATTACATTAGTATCATTTATTTGGAGAGAAATATTGTATGTTTGTTCAGGAACATATTTTTGCGGAATCCCTTCTAGTTTATACATCCCTTCATTCAATTGATTACCAGCATGACATGAACATCCATGTACAATCACATCAGCAGCCCACTCATCACCAGCACCTTCTTGCGCACCTCCAGCAGGGTATCCATCAACACTTTTACCAGCTAATAATGCTGTTAGAATCAGCAATGCAAACAGACTGTGATTCATGTTGTTACGTATGTTCATATTACGCCTTCAGAATAGATGGTTTGCGATGGAAGTCTCCACTATATAAAAATATGCGGTAATACTGCTTTTTTTTTGTCAAACATATCTGCTTAATACATTACTCCATTTGATGCAATATGAAAAGTCCAACGTTAAGCAGTAAAAGTGGCCTATTTTTACTTGGATTTCTCACAGTTTTACTTAGATATCCTATAACTCCAAATCCAGTAGGTACTGATAATTTTTATTATATATCAATGGCAAAGGCAGTATTATTCAATGGACAAATAACATGGGCTGAAAATCTAACTTCATTTTATGGTTTATTTCCTGGAACCACTCCTCTAGGTTCAACAATATTAGTATCTGCAATTACTTTACTTACCGGTGTTTCAATTTTTGAATATATTTTGATCCATGCTATTTTTCTATCATTAATTTCAGTTTTTGGTTTCTTCATGTTAACAGGCGAACTGACGTCGAATTTTCGCAGTAGATGGTTTGCAACATTATGTTTTTCTTTTGCTCCAAGATTTTTGACATTTTCATTATGGCAAATTTCTCTTAGATTTAGTTTTATTGCTTTATTGCCTTTTTTTATTTGGTTACTTCTTCGATTATCTCACTCAAAATATGGTCGGCATCCAAGCCGTATCTTCTTCTTGCTACTATTTTTAGGTCTTATTTTGCCTTCATTGCATAGAATGGCCTTATTATTTCCAGGGATTTTACTTGCTTTTCTGATGTCTGTTTTAGGTTATTATTGGCAAGAAGGCGCTACAAACCGAGAAAGGGCAGGAAGACAAGTTTTGGGTTTTTTATTATTTTTGTCAATATATTTCTTCTATCTCCAATATTTAGATTTTTCACCTTATAGTCCTGATGATGAACTTATTGGTATTTATTTTTTTAGCAGCAATGGGATACTTTCAACAATGCTTAATTTAATAGTGTATTATATGATAAATGTAGGTCCGTTTCTTTTTATATCTATCCTCGGAATTATATTTTGGTTCCAAGAAGGCCGCGTTTCCCAAGGATATCTCTTTTCAATGGCCTATTTGGGATTATCTTTTTTTGTTATATCTGATATTATTTATATTCCTTATTTAGTAACATTTGGTATTTTGTTATTAATTGTACCAGGTATGGATTTCTTTATAGATAATTTAGAAGATCATCCAAATCGGTTAGCTGTTTTATTTTCTGTATTTACAATTCTTGTCACTTCATTTTCATATTATGATTTAGATTATCGAGTTGATGCACATGAGCGCGAAGAAGTATATTATACGTACTATGTCCGTGAGAGCAGTATTTCAGCATCACAATGGATGGGTGATAATTTAGAGAAATCTATATTAGAATCTAATGATGACAAAAGAGAACGAAGACTAGCGGCATATTCTAACATGTTGTCTGTGAGTGATGCCGACGAACTGTCTTCAGGACTTATTTCTTTGAAAGATATGGAAATTGAACGGATATCTGTTAATGAAATGTATTGGAAAAGTGAAGATCATTTATGGACTTGGAATAATAGTTCAGTATTTTCTTCTAGCATTCAAAATAATATATCATTGTCAGCTGTTAATCTAGGAATGCCTCATTCGGTTGGTAAATCGTCTACTCTTTCTATAATATCTAGTCCCTACTATGAATATATGCCTAATTTTACTTATAGAATATATTCTAATAGTGAATTAGCATTGTATTGGACTTTAGATTATTAATAAATGTGCTAATGTTTTTATACCGGGCTGACTGGCGCCATAACCTCCATAGGAGATAAACAATAATGGCAAGAATTCATGCACGACGTAAGGGAAGCTCCGGCTCTAGTCCACAAACTAGACAAAATAATCCTAAATGGGCACCTAAATCCAAAGATGTTGAGAAGAAAATAGTCGAATTGGCATCCGAAGGACATTCTACTTCAGAAATTGGTATTGCACTAAGAGATACTCATGCAGTCCCAAGTGTAAAATTAGCTATGGGTAAATCAATTTCAAAAGTTTTAGCAGATAAGGAGTTGTCTCCATCATTGCCTGAGGATTTAACTAATCTTATGCGTAAAGCAGTTCGTTTGGGTGAACACTTAAAAATCAACAAAAAAGATATTCATAATACTAGAGCATTACGCCTTACTGAAGCTAAAATTCTTCGTTTAGCAAAGTATTATCGTTCAAATAATGTTATACCAGTAGACTGGAAATATTCATTAAGCAACGCTAAGCTTTTGGTAGGCTAATTTCATAGCTTGCTCAAATGAGCAATTTAAAACTTCTAATAATTGACGGCTCGGCTCATTTAGTTGATTTAGATTTAGAAGTTTTAGAAGTAAAAGGATTTGGACGTTTTCCAAGTAAAGCTTTACTAAATCATGGATTTGGTAAAGAGTTTGAACTATTAGATGAAAAATGTATACTTGTGGATTATGTTTTATCTGATCTTCAATCAAATCTTAAACGAGGACCTCAAATAATATCTCCTAAAGACATTGCTTGGATTGTCTATAAATCAGGACTTTCGACTGGTAAAACCGTAGTAGAGGCAGGCAGTGGTTCCGCAGCTTTAACACTTGCACTCGCTCAAACAGTAGCTCCAAATGGCAATGTAATTACTTTTGAAAATAATAATAGGCATCTTAAAGTAGCTCAGAAAAACATACAGATGAGCCCTTGGAAAAATTTAGTAGAACTTCGTAATGAAGAATTAAATAATGACACACCTACGATTTCCGCTTCTTCAATTATATTAGATCTTCCTAATCCTTGGGAATTAGTAGAATGGGCTAAGAAATCGCTTCATATTGGAGGATTTCTGATATGCTATATCCCAACAGTTAATCAGATTAAAGCATTAGTAGATTCATTAGATGGCTGGAAAGAAGTAGAAATAATAGAGATAATTCAAAGAGGATGGCAGTCACGTTCAAGCGCTTTAAGACCAGATAATAAGGGAAGTGGACATACAGGTTTCATTATATCATCTAGATGGAATGGTTAATCTAGACACAATAATTTAGAAGCCTTCCTAATTGAAGGGTAATGACAGAAGTTAAAGATTTGATTATAATCGGTTCAGGCCCTGCAGGTTACACGGCTGGTTTGTATGCAGGACGGGCAATGCTTAATCCTACCTTATTTGCAGGTTTTGCAAGTGGAGGTCAATTAATGTTAACAAGCGATATTGAGAATTTCCCAGGATATCCTAAAGGAATAGGCGGACCTGAAATGATGCTTGAACTAAGATCCCAAGCATCTCGATTTGGTTGCGATATAATAGATAAAAATGTAGATTCAGTAGATTTTTCAGAAAGACCTTTTAAAATTAATGTAGGTAAAGAAGTACATTTAACAAAATCTGTAATTATTACGACAGGAGCTGAAGCAATATGGTTAAATGCTGCAAACGAGGCGATACACAAAGGCCGTGGGATTTCTACATGTGCAACTTGCGATGGTGCATTTTTTAGAGATAAAGAAGTAATTGTAATTGGCGGTGGAGATTCAGCCATGGAAGAAGCAACATTCTTAACACGATTTTGTAGCAAAGTAACTATAGTACATAGAAGAGAAGGATTACGTGCATCTCAAATAATGGCCGATAGAGCTAAGGAAAATTCAAAAATTGCTTGGAAACTTAATTTTAGTATAAAAGAATGGTTGGGTTCCGAAGGTAATTTTGAAGGTGCTCTTTTGGTTAATACCGAAACTGGGGCTGAAGAAAAGTTGATGTGTGATGGTGCATTTGTTGCAATTGGGCATAAACCAATGACTTCTTTTCTGGATAATCAACTTGAAACAGATGAAAATGGTTATATTCTTTGGAAAGAAAATACAATGACTAGTGTACCTGGTGTATTTGCGGGTGGAGATGTAGTGGATACGCGCTATAGACAAGCTATAACTGCGGCCGGCATGGGCTGTATGGCGGCCATAGATGTCGAGAAATGGTTAGAAGATAATGGCCATTAGTTTTTAACATAATACTTTTTGAACCCCTACTAGATAAGCCAGTGTGCAGCGTCAGCTATCCTTAACTAATTCCGATGAAGCAGTGAGTCCCGTAATTGGTACAATTTTAATTTTAGCGATTATGCTTACAGTTACTGGAACAATGCTAGCTTGGGGTATCCCACAAATACAGCAAAATGAGGCTTATGCCATATACACCTCAGCACAAAACAATCTTTTAAATTTTGATGTTGATTTAGATCATGTTCTTGCTCAGGGCGAAGGCGCATCCCGTACTTCAACAATATCATTTAGTTCAGGAACTTTTGTTCAACGCCCCAATTTAGATGAAATTAGATATTATTATACTGCCGTTCCTTGGTCAGATCCTAAAATAGTGGGCGTCGCAACAGGTTCAGAATCTTTTGCGATAAAAGATAATTTAGAAGTAGTAGATAATTACAGAATAACGTTAACTTACCCTAATCTTTGTTATGATTCAGACAATAATGAAGTAGACTTTGACACAACCGAAGAAGATTGTGTAGATGCAGAATCTACGTGGGTTCCAGATGGTACGGAATGGACCGGTACTTCTTCAGAAAATATAGTTTCAGGTTTTCCATATCCTTTGACTTATGGTAGTTCAGCCACATACTCTAGTACCGCAAATACTACGCAAGTTGGCGGATTTTTCATATATGGTACCGATTCATTATCTTACAAATACGCTTCAGTTTCAGGCGTCTTCAAAATGCGGATGCTTAATGGTGGTGTCGTTTCCAAGGAACCTGGTGGCCAATTTTATGTTAGTTCTCAACCATTAACTCGTTCTGTTACTAATGAAGAAGTTGGAAAAGAAGATACCTATGATTCATTAACATTTTACCAAACTGATTATAATATGTCATCTTCTATAAAATCTTTGATGGCTGGCAATTATGTTTTTGATATCCGTAATCAAGGTGGCAATGACATATCTTTGAATATTTACAGTTTAAGAATATCTTTTGATGGAGAAAGTGCAGATGCACTTCAAAGGTACTATATGTCTTACAATAACTTTGATGCAGCAGATTATAAGTTTGACAGAACCGAATCAGTAGTGGCACATGCCGAATTTCCATTAGAAGAAGACATCATATATTCACAATCAACGCCATTTGACTTTAGATTATTAGAGAGGACAGTACATGTCAAATTTAGCTTACGATGATACAGCAGCTTCAGAATTAATTGGGTATGTCTATACAATAGCAGTTTCAATTTTAATTTTATCATCTATAATGCTAACTTCTACTACAATGCTTAATGGAAATATAGCAAATACAGCACAAGAAGAAGCTGAACAATTAGCACTTTATTTCCAATTATCTATTGAAGATCTCTTGACTACTGTAAGAGAGTATCCAGATTCTTCTCCTGTTGTTAAATTGAGTACAGGTATTGAATCTATAAATCATGGAATTAAGTACAAGGTAAACGGTACAAATGAAGGTCTTAAAGTCACTACAATGGAGCCTAGGGGTGGAGAATTCGAGGTAACTTTCCCTCTATCTCCAGCTACAGCAATAGAGACTACAAGCGGTTCACCATTGATATCGACGACTTCTTATATAGTCATATACTATGACGATAACCTGAAGGTTGTCAAGTTAACCGCAGGATGATTAAAATGAGCGCAGCCAAAGAAACAATGGAGAATGCTTCGAGTTTACTCGGCGAGCAAGAAGAGCAAATCGATGAGTCAAAACTTTCTTGGCTCCAGCGCCGTAAATTAAACAAGCAACGTAAGGCTGAAGCTAAAAAGCGTAAAGCAGCAGAAAAAGACGGGGTTATCCATGATTTAGTTATGGATGATATTGAGATTGGCGAAGACTTTGAAGAGTTAGATACTTATCCAGTTCATCCTCCTTATTCTTATGTTAGAGTTTTGTTTGATAAAAGAGATTATTCTCGTTTTTATTACGTAGTTGAACCAAAAGCTACAAAGCAAGAGAAAGAAGATTTAGATACAATTAAATTAGTTCTTCAGAGAGCTCTCAATATTGACCGCGATACACTTGACGAAACACAAGAAGACTTTTTGAAACAAGCAGTAGATGATATTTTAGATAGTTATAGATTAAAATCACGTAAGAGCAATCGAGAAAAAATACATTACTATATCGAGAGAGATTTGATTGGCTATGGTAAAATAGATACAATGATGAAAGATCCGAATATTGAGGATGTTTCTTGTGATGGGCCTAATGTTGAAATATTTGTTTATCATAGAAGATTTGAATCTTTAAGAACGAATGTGATGTGGGAAGATGAAGATGTATTAGAGCAATACATTATTCGTATGGCACAACGTTGTGGAAAACATATTTCCATTGCTGAACCACTATTGGATGCAACTTTGATGGACGGTTCACGTATAGTTATGACACTTGGTCGGGAAGTTTCAACGAAGGGGTCTACTTTTACGATACGGCGTTTCAGAGATGAACCTTTTACTCCAGTAGATTTACTTGAATTCAAAACGTTCTCGTCGATGCAAATTGCATTCTTTTGGTTAGCAATGCAATATGGTATGTCAATGCTTTTTGTAGGTGGAACTGCATCTGGAAAAACAACATCTTTGAATGCTTGTTCACTTTTCCTTCCGTGGCAACATAAAATTGTAAGTATTGAAGAGACAAGAGAATTGAATTTACCTCATCCGAATTGGATTCCAGGTTGTACACGACAAGGTTTTGGCGGCGAATCAGGAGGTTCTGGTGAAAAAGCTGCAGGAGAGGTTGACATGTATGATTTGTTAAGGGCAGCACTTCGTGAACGTCCAGAATACATAATTGTAGGAGAAATTAGAGGTGCAGAAGCTTATGTTCTTTTCCAGGCTATGGCAACAGGACATACTACCTATTCTACTTTTCACGCAGATTCGATTCAAAGTTTAGTACACCGTCTTGAGAATAAACCGATTGAAATTCCTAGAGTATTGATTCCTGCATTAGATGGAATATCTATTCAGATTCAGACTCGTGTTGGAGGTAAACGTGTTCGAAGAAATAAAGCAATTGTTGAGATTATAGGTATTGATCCTCACTCACATGAATTGTTAACAAATGAAGCTTTTAGATGGGATAACACTATTGATGAATATGTTTTTACAGGAAAATCATATATTTTCGAAAAAATTATGATGAAAGCCAATCTTAACCGTGTTGAGATTATGGATGAAACCAAGAGGAGACAATTGGTTATCGAGTGGTGTTTGAAGAAGGGAATTAGAGATTACAAAGATTTTGCACGTGTCGTTGCTGAGTATTATGTTCATCCAGAAGATGTGATGCGTCAAGTTTACGAGGATATGCAAGTAGGTGGCAAGAAGCGTCGACGTAAAGTTGCAGACAGAGATATGGATTTATCTCGAGATGATGATGAAGTCGATGTTGGAGATTTCCCACCTAAGATAAGACAGAAGTATCAAACGCGTGAAGCCAAAGAACAAGCTACTCGTGCAAAGAGCGATGCTAAGATTTCACAAACTGATGATCCTTCTAAGCGATCTAAATTAATTGCAAATGAAGAATCTAGACGTGAAAAAGCAGAAGTAAAATTACAAAATGATTTACTCAAAGATCAAGCATATTATGTGCCTTTGAAACAATTAGCTCCATTGACTAAAGAAGTAGATATTGGAGATGTTTCTTCTCTTAATGAGGTTGAGGGTCGTAGAATTTTAAAAGCAGTATTATCAGAAATGAATGCCCGATCTAAAGCAACAATGAATATTGAAAAGAGTGATGAAGGTAAAAGATCGGCGGCTGTTGAGGCTGAAGAAACTCGTCAATCTAAGGCATTGGTAGCTTTGAAAACCAATTTAGCCAATAGAGTGCAACGTTCCGCTAATCCACGTTGGTGGCATAAATGGCTCTGACGGGTTTTGAAACATTTAGTAGAGTTTTATTCGGTTGGTTAGGCCGTATGCTGACTAAAGATTCATTAAAGTTTAAAAATCAGTTAGTTAAAGCCCGTATTCCACTTCTCGCAGAAGATTATGTTGCAACTTCAGCAATGCAAGTTGTATTAACTTTTTTAGTTGGTTTAGGTGTTACATTGTTAATTCTCGTAGGTGTAATTCCTCAAATTGAATCTATGGAAGATCCAAATGGCGCAACAGATCCTTTTACGGGCGTCAAAGAGAATTATTCAATTTCTATTTTTATTGAAATAATTATTGCTGCAGTATTATTGCTAGTTTTACCAGGATTAGTGGCATTAATTCAGTGGTTAACTCCAGCATTATTGGAAAGTAGTAGAGCTTCAAATATGGATAGACAAATCCCTTTTGCAGCTAGTTATGTGTCTGCAATGGCTGCAGCTAATGCAACACCTTCAAAGACCTTTAAATCTCTTGCTCGAAATAAAGACATATATGGAGAAATTTCACATGATGCTGCTTGGATTTATCATAGTATGGAGTTTATGGGTCGGGATTTAGTAACAACATTAAAGGAAGCTGTAGACAGAACTCCTTCTGAAAGATTCGCTGAATTTATTCAGGGAATTATTGGGACAGTAACGGCTGGAGGAAATCTAAAGCTTTATTTCTTAAACAGAGCAGAATATTATGGTCAACAAAATAGAAGCCACGTTAAGGATGTTTTACAGCAGATGGCATTATTTTCCGAAGCTTATGTTGTTGTAGCTGTAGCATTGCCTATTTTCGCAATGATTATTGCAGTTATTACGTTCTGGGTTTCTGGAGCCGGAATGCAGCTTGAACAGATACATATGTATCTTTTAGTTTTTGGAGGATTTCCAGTTATTCAACTAGTTTTCTCAGGTTTATTTTATTCACTAAGTCAGGAGGTTTCAACTGACTAATGTCAATAAAAGGGAACCTTCAGAATAAAGTCTATGCAGATCGTCGTACTGGCGTCAAAAGACGTTGGATGGAGTATTGGAAAGTCAATCGTTGGCTCAGTGTCAAAAATAAAGATACAGATTGGGGTCCGGCCCTTGTCGCATTTTTCTCAGTAGTATTGGCTTTATTCTTTTTTGCAATTGCTAATGAAGATATTAAGAGTGATGCAAGAACTCCAATGGAAGATAGAGATAATGATAAACAATTTGACAATCCTTGGAATTTGAATGATGGTAGGTTCACTTTTACTCTAGGAAACACATATGCAGAACCACAGAATGGAGAGAAATATGAATTGATTACTGGTTTGGGTTCACCTTTTGCAATTATGAATAATGAGACTAAAGACAAGGATCCTTTCACAAATGGTATAGATGAAGAAATGAAGGCAGATCAGTGGTATCGCAGTTACCCTGAAATTTCAGCTATAGATTATATTGTATTTGGTTTGATTGCACTGATGTATCCTTACGGATGGTATGGGAAAAGGCAAGACGCAATTAGAGCACGTGTTGAGGAAAAGTTCCCTGATTTTTTAAGAGATCTTGCTGAATACTGGAAAGGAGGACTTAGCATGACTGTAGCTATTCAAACTTTAGCTAAAGGAGAATATGGTAACCTTAATGACGAGGTAAACAAAATGGCTTCACAAATTTCTTGGGGCGTTTCTTTCGGTGAAGTTTTAGAAATGTTTACTGAAAGAGTGACTTCTCCAATTGTAACAAGAGCAGTTAGAATGGTCGATGAAGCAAATAGGGCAG
>Ga0066863_10000731_pt1 | contig 15971 bp, 8 predicted proteins | sample ETN02SmetaG_2_FD_65495 | JGI IMG/M metagenome (GOLD analysis project Ga0066863, IMG submission 65495) | Marine microbial and viral communities from oxygen minimum zone, Eastern Pacific Ocean - ETNP2014F10-02SV253 | ecosystem: Environmental > Aquatic > Marine > Oceanic ...
CCCAACCTGTCAGTCGACCTGCCCTGCATGCTCGAGCTGGCAGCCACCCGCGGCGTACCGATCGCAGGCAAGGACTTCAAGACCGGCCAGACCCTCATGAAGACGCTCCTGGCCCCCGGCTTCAAGGCCCGCATGCTGGGCCTTCGCGGCTGGTACTCCACGAACATCCTGGGGAACCGCGACGGCGAGGTGCTCGACGACCCGGAAAACTTCAAGACCAAGGAGGTGTCCAAGCTGGGGGTACTCGACACCATCCTCCAGCCAGAGTCGTACCCCGACCTCTACGGCAACATCGACCACGTCGTGCGCATCAACTACTACCCGCCCCGCGGCGACAACAAGGAGGGCTGGGACGCCATCGACATCTTCGGGTGGCTCGGCTACCCGATGCAGATCAAGGTCGACTTCCTGTGCCGCGACTCCATTCTGGCCGCACCCATCGTCCTGGACCTGGCCCTGTTCCTGGACCTCGCCTCCCGGGCCGGCCAGTCAGGCGTACAGGAGTGGCTGTCGTTCTACCTCAAGGCCCCCCAGGCCGCCGGCGAGGCCGACGCCGAACACGACCTGTTCATCCAGCAGACCAAACTCAAGAACACGCTCCGCGAGTGGATGGGTGAACAGCCCGTAACCCACTCCGAAGCCGGCTGAACCCGGCCCGACGCGCTATCGGGCTCAGATGCGGGCCTGGTGACCCTGCCAGTACTCGTCCTTCAACAGGCGCTTGTAGAGCTTGCCCGTCGGGTGCCGGGGCATCTCGTCGCGGAAGTCGATGCTGTGGGGGCACTTGACATCGGCCAACTGCGACCGGCAGTAGGCGATCAACTCCCGCTCGAGGTCGGGGCCGGGGTCGGCACCGTCGGCAGGTTGGACCACGGCCTTGACCTCCTCACCGAACTCGTCGTTGGGCACACCGAACACGGCCACGTCTAACACCGCCGGATGCATCGTCAGAATGTTCTCGGCCTCCTGGGGATAGATGTTCACCCCTCCCGAGATGATCATGTAGGCCCTGCGGTCCGTCAGGTAGAGAAAGCCGTCCTCGTCGACACGACCCACATCGCCCAGTGTGCTGAGGTTCTCTCCGAGCCTCGAACCGGCGGTCTTCTCGGGGTCGTTGTGGTACTCGAACTGGGAGTCGCTGCGAAAGTAGACGTCCCCCTCCTCACCCACCGACAACTCCCTGCCGTCATCGTCGACGATGACCAGCTCGCCCAGGATCGCCCTACCGACAGATCCAGGGTGTTCCAGCCAGTCGAGTGAGTTCGTGTAGGTGAGGCCGTTTCCCTCGGTGCCCGCGTAGTACTCGTGCAGCACCGGCCCCCACCATTCGATCATCGAGTGCTTCACCTTGACCGGGCACGGCGCAGCCGCGTGAATTGCGGTCACCAGCGATGAGGTGTCGTAGCGGGACCGCACCTCCTCGGCGAGCTTGAGCATCCGCACGAACATGGTCGGAACCCACTGGCTGGTGTGCACGCTGTGGGCCTCGATGGCAGCGAGTGCCTCCTCGGCGTCGAACTTCTCCATCACCACGATCGTGCAACCCAGCCGCTGGTAGCCGAGGCAGAAACGCAGCGGAGCGGAGTGGTAGAGCGGTGCCGGAGAGAGGTACACGGAGCCCTCCTCGGCAGCGAACAGGATCTTCGCCATCATCGTGATCGGGTTGATTCCGCCCAACGGTGAACCCGACATCGGGGACCTGATGCCCTTAGGTCGGCCGGTGGTACCAGACGAGTAGAGCATGTCCTGACCCTCGACAGCACCGGGGAACGGTTCGGCCGAATGGCTGGCAACGGCATCCTCGAAACAGGCATGGTCGGCGAGCGGACCACCGATGCTGAACCTCGCCTCAACGTTCGGCGTTGCAGCCGTGACCTCGGCGACAGCGTCAGCCTTGTACGGCGACGTGACAAAGACCCTGGCACCACAGTCGTCGACGATGTAGGCGATCTCATCGGCAGTCAGGCGCGACGAGATCGCTGTGTAGTAGAGACCCGCGTAGTGGGCCCCCCAAGCAAGTGCCAGGAACTCAATGCGGTTCTCCAGACAAAACGCCATATGGTCGCCCGGTTCCAGACTCAGGCCGCGGAACAGGTTGGCGATGCGGTTGGCCTCGGCATCCAGTTCGGCGAAGGTCATGGTCTTCCCTGAACCGTGCATGACGATTGCCGGCCGGTCCGGAGCGTCCTGCGCCCAGCGACCTGGGTACTCGGGCCTTGGATCGTCTGGTACTTCAGTCCCCACGTCGCTCATGTGGTTGAACAGTACCGGCCGGCCGTCCTGCGTGACTGATCGGAAACAGGGTTCCAGGCGTAATTGCGAGGTGTCACATGGCGTACATACTCTCGTCTGACAGTGGCTGCCAACTTCACCTTCACCTCATACGGCCCTGAGGCCACCGCCGCTCTCAGCGACGCCATAGCGACAGCCAAGGGCGGCGACCCGCTGGCACCGGTGACCGTGGTCGTGCCGTCCAACCTGGTGGGCGTTGCCGCACGCCGCTCGCTGGCAACAGGCCCGGGCGTCGCTGAAGCCGTCGGGCTTGTCGCCGTACGCTTTGAGACCCTGCTCGGCCTGGCCAGGTTGCTGGCCGGCACGGCCCTGGCCAGTGACCAGCGGCGCCGCGTCTCCGACCCCGTTGTTGGCGCCGCCGTGCGCACCACCCTCGCCGACTCCGCCGACCTGCTCCGCCCCGTTGCACACCACCCGGCCACCGAGCGGGCGCTCGTGCGGGTACACCGCGAGATGAGGGAACTGGACGACCCCACCCTCGACACCGTGGCCGCAACCGGTGCTCAGGCACACGAGGTGGTCAGGCTCCACCGCCTCATCCGCGACCGCCTTGCCGAACGGTTCATCGACGAGGTCGACCTGCACCGGGCAGCAGCCTCAATCGGACACGAAGACCCCCTGCTCGATGAACTGGGTGCCCTGATACTGCACATCCCGGGCCGAACCCCCGCCTCGGGTCTGGCACTGCTGGCCGCCCTCTCCGACACCAGGCCTCTGACGGTCATCGCCGCCCGCACGGGCGACGATGCGGCCGACCAGCCTCTCAATCATCTGGTCGAACGTCTTGGTGGCAACCCGCCATCGGACCCGCCCGGGCCAGTGGCTTCAGATCTCGCCGTCCACTCGGTGGCCGACCCCGATGAGGAGGCCCGAGTGGCCGTCCGCGAGGTCGTGGCCGCAGCCGCCACCGGAACACCGTTCACCCGGATGGCCATCGTCCATCCCGGCGGCGAGCGCTACGCCAGACTCCTCCACCAGCACCTGCGCTCAGCCGACGTGCCGTTCAACGGCGCGGCCGGCCGCCGTCTCGACGAATCACTCTCCGGCCGGATCCTGCTCGCACTGCTCGACCTCGACGACAACGACTTCTCACGGGCAGCCGTCATGGCGCTCATCTCCTCTGGCGCGGTCGTCAGTGCCGACGGAACAGCCGTACCGGCCACCGCATGGGAGCGGGTGGCCCGCAACGCAGGCGTGGTCGCCGGACCAGACCAGTGGCGCTCACGCCTCGGGCAGGTGATGTCCGACCAGGAGCAACGCCGGGACGACCTCGCCTCACAGGGCGCCGAACCCGGCCGCATCGACGCTGTCGACAAGAAGATCAGACAGGCCCATGACCTCCTCGGTTTCGTCGAAGAACTGATCGTCAACGTGAACACCGACCCGACACCGTCCGACTGGCCCGGGCTGGCCAACTGGGCCACGGGCCTACTCGACCGCTACCTGGGTTCGGCCGCCGACCGCACCGACTGGCCCGACCACGAGGTCGAGGCCCACACCAGGGTGCGAGACCTCCTCACCGGCCTCGCAAGGCTTGCCACCATCGAGCCACGACCCGGAGCGGGAGCCTTTCGCCGAGCCGTAGTCGACGGCCTTGACCACGACCTCGAACGCGAGGGCCGCTTCGGCGACGGTGTGCTGGTCGGCGGGTTCGGAGTCCTCACAGGCATCGACCTCGACAACATCGTCATTGTGGGTCTGGCCGAGGGCACCACACCATCCCGGCGGCGCGACGACCCACTGCTTCCCGACTCGTCCCGTCTCCTGACCGGCGGAGCGCTCACGGTTCGAACCGACCGCATGGCCGACCTACACCACAGCGTGCTGGCGGCACTCGCTGCCGCACAACACAGGCGCGTCCTCGTGTTCCCCCGGGGAGACCTGGGCCGAAAGAACGAGTGGGTGCCGTCACGCTGGCTGCTCGACCAGGCAGAGGCCGAGCTGGGTTTTCGGCCTTCGCCCACTGAACTGGAGAGCCTGGACCAGCCCTGGTTCTCCACGTCACCGTCGTTCGTGGGCTCCCTCGAACGCCTCACCTCCCCCGCCGACGAACAGGAGTACGCCCTCGCCGAGCTCCTGCGCGAACGACACCGGGGCCTACCAGTCGACACCTCCGAGCGTCGAACCACCGACCCAGTCCTCAACCGCGGCATCGACCTGGTTCGTGGACGCCAGCAACCCGTGCTCACCCGCTTCGACGGCAACCTGGCCGGAGCGGCGATTCCATCCCCCGCCGATGGTCGCACCGTGCTCTCAGCCACCCGACTCCAGACATGGGTGCGGTGCCCGCACGCCTACCTCATGGAACACGTGTTGCGGGTAGGCGTGGCCCACGAACCACAGGACGACGAGGGCATCACCGCGATCGACCGCGGCACCCTGGCCCACCAGGTACTCGACCGATTCATCGGCGAAAACCTTGACAACAACAGCCTCCCTGCACCTGACGCAGCCTGGAGCCGGGCACAGCGGCAACGGCTGGCAGAGATCTGCAACGAGGAGTTGGCCCTTGCCGAGGCCAGAGGCCTCACCGGGCGCGCCCTCCTGTGGCGGCGCGACTCCGAGCGACTGCGCCGTCACCTCGAGTCCTTCCTCGTCGACGACCACGCCTGGCGGGCCCAGAACCACACCACCCCGGCTGCAGTCGAGATGTCGTTCGGGCTAGACGGCACGGATCCGCTGGTTCACGTCCTGCCAGACGGCCGGAGCCTCAGGTTCCGTGGCCGCATCGACCGGGTCGACCGCGGAACCGACGGCGCCATCCACGTAATCGACTACAAGACCGGCGGCATGGGCCCCTACAAGAAGATCTCCGAGGCCACCCCCGACGACCACGGCCAGTACCTGCAGTTACCCATCTACGGCCTGGCAGCTAGGGCCGCCATTGCCACACCCGACACCGAGGTGCACGGCCAGTACTGGTTCGTCACCGATACCGGAGTCCACATCGGACACCCCCTTACCGAGGCGGTACTAGCACGCTTCGACACCGTGCTCACGACCATCATCAACGGCATCGAACAAGGCCTGTTCCCCGCCCGTCCACCCAAGAGCCCGAAATACGGCATCGGCTGCGACTACTGCAACCCCGACGGCATGGGCACCGACCCCGTCACCGCCTCCTGGCAAGACAAGCGCATCGACCCCGCGCTTGAGCCCTACCGCCGCCTCATTGGCGACCTCGACGAAGTCGCCACCATCGTGGTCAGCCTGGAAGACGACGATGCCTGAGACCTCCGACCAGGCGGCACGCAACCGCATCGGCACCGACCTGGGGACCACCCTGTTCGTCGAGGCCGGAGCCGGAACCGGAAAGACCAGCGCCCTCGTGAACCGGATCGTGGAACTTGTCGCAAGCGGGGTGTCCATGGAACACATCGCAGCCATCACGTTCACCGACCGGGCTGCAACCGAACTGCGCGACCGGGTGCGGCGCCAGCTGGAGCACCTGGCCGACGAAGGCCCCCATACCGGGGGGGCTGCCGCTGCCCTGATCGAACTCGACGGTGCCGCCCTATGCACCCTGCACGCCTTCGCCCAGCGGATACTCATCGAGCACCCGATCGAGGCCGGCCTACCCCCTGCAGTCGAGGTAATGGACGAGGTCTCGTCACTCGTCGACTTCGATGAGCGCTGGGACTCCCTCGTTCACACGCTGCTGGACGACCAGGACCTGGCGTTCACGATGCTGGCAGGGCTGGAGTTGGGCATCTCGCTCGATCACATCCGCCGGATGGTCGTTCGTTTCGACGAGAACTGGGACCAGGTCGAGGAACGCCTGGTTGAAGCCCCCGATCCCATACCGATCGACGTCCCCGCCATCGTCGATTCCCTTCGACCCCTCGTCGACCTCGGCGACCACTGCGTCGAGGCCAGCGACAAGATGGCCATCCAACTGGAACTGGTCAAGGCCTACGCCGACGAACTGGCAGCGGTGGCCGACGACCCCCTTTCGGCGATCCGGGTCCTGGGAGATCGCAAGGTGGTGTCCAAAAGCACCAGGCTCGGCAACCAGAAGCACTGGACAGGCGCCGTCCCCATCGACGATGTCCGAGAACAGATGCAGGACGCCCGTACCCTCCTCGATGCAGAGGTGACCCATCTGACCGACCAGGTAATCGACAGGATCGTCTCGGTAGTGGGTGCCGCTACGGTCACTGCGGCTTCCAGGCGTCAGCGACAGGGACAGCTCAGCTTCCACGACCTGCTCGTGCTGGCACGTCGCTCGCTCACCAACAAGGCTACCGGCCCGGGCGTGCGTGCCGCCCTCCATGACCGCTACCGCCACCTCCTGCTCGACGAGTTCCAGGACACCGACCCGATCCAGATCGAGCTGACTGCACTCATCGCCGACCCCGACACCTTGACCGACGACTGGCGCCAACTCCGACCTCCTCCGGGGTCCCTCTTCTTCGTCGGCGACCCCAAGCAGTCCATCTACGGCTTCCGCCGAGCCGACATAGCCCTCTACCTCGATGCCCAGCAGGCATTCGGCAAAGAGGGTGTCCGGCTGGAACAGAACTTCCGGACCACAGGCCCAATCCTGGACTGGGTGAACGGTGTGTTCTCACGCCTCATCGCAGAAGAACCCCACGCTCAACCCGAGTACGCGCCGCTCACCTCGACTCGACCCGCGGCAACGGTAGGTCCCGCTGTCACGCTTCTCGGCTTCGACTCGGACCACAAGCGAACTGCAGCCCAACTCCAACTCGACGACACCACCGATGTGGTCGCTGCGGTAACCACAGCGCTGGCCGAGGGCTGGACCGTCTGGCGGGCCGAACCGGACCCGCACGGCGGACCACCCATCGAGGGCTGGTACCCCTGCACCCCCGGCGACATCGCAATCCTGGTGCGCAGCCGAAAGCCGGTGGCCGACCTGGCGGCGGCGCTCGCCGAGGCCCGGGTACCCCACCGCATTGAAGCCGGCACCAACCCGTGGGCGGCCAACGAGGTTCGCGACATCCTCATGGCACTACAGGCGATAGACGACCCGACCGACGAACTGGCCCTCGTCACGGCCCTGCGATCACCCCTCTTCGGCTGCGGCGACGACGACCTCCTGGCATTCCACCTGGGCGGCGGCAAATGGGACCACCAGCAACCGGGAACATCGGGGTTGCCGTCAGACCACGCGGTAGTCGAAGGCATGACCTGGATGGCAGACATGCACGCCCGACGTCCGTGGACCGGTGCCGCCAACCTGGTCGAACAGGTTGTTCGTGACCGCAGGGCAATGGAGCTCGCACTCTGCAGCCACCGACCACGCGACTCATGGCGACGGATACGCACCTTCCTCGACACGGCCCGTCTGTACGGCGAGGCCCGCGGAGGCGACCTGCGGTCCTTTCTGGCATGGTGCAGGCTGCACACAGCCGACGACGTTCGCGTCGACGAGGTGGTTCCACCGGAGCCAGACGACGATGCCGTGCGCATCCTCACTACGCATGCTGCAAAGGGCCTCGAATTCCCGATCTGTGTACTTGCAGACCTCGGAGCGAAGCGGCCGACCGGCAACCACACGATTGCGTTCCCGGGTGCCGTTGGCGCAGGCACCAACCCTGTCGAACGGGCAGCAGTTGCCGTGGCCTTCAAGAAGGACCTCACCAACTCGGCACACCGGGCACACTCCGAGTCGGCGCTCCGGCTCGAGCACCTGGAACGGCTACGCCTGCTCTACGTGGGTGCCACCCGTGCACGTGACCACCTGATCGTCTCGCTTCACCGCAGCACACCAAAGTCAGACCCGGAGCATCCTGTCAACGTGACATCGGCCGAGGTTCTCCACGGAGCGGCCACGGGCACCAGCCAGACCGACACCGTGGCCCACCTCAGGCCGACCATGAGCGATCTGCCGATGCCGGCCACACCCGAAACCGCCCCAATGCCCACCCCGACCGAGTGGCGCGCCGATGCCGAGAGGGTGAGGTCCCAGGGTGCCCGCCGACGCACCGTGGCTGCCACAACCATCGCCGTCGAGGCATCGCCGGCAGTAGACGAAGAGTCCGAGCGGGCACGCCAGGGCGAAGCCGGACGCCACGGCACCGGCGTGGGCCGGGCCGTGCACTCCGCCCTCGAGGTAGTCGACATGGCGGGCACCGGCGAGTCCGAGGCCCGACACGCTGCCGCCACCGAAGACGTCGATCCCGACCTGGTCGTCTCCATGGTCGCCGCCGCCCTTGCCTCTCCATCGATTGTCGAAGCAGCAACGTCCGAGTACTGGCGGGAACTCTTCGTCGCGGCACCACTGTCAACCGACCTGCTGCTCGAGGGCTACATCGACCTCGCCTACCGAACCGAGTCGGGTCTGGTCGTGATCGACTACAAGACAGACTCCTGGAACGCCGAGCAGGACCTGTCCGCCAAGGTCGCCCGCTACCGCCTGCAGGGGGCTGCCTACGCCCTCGCCCTCCAGAAGGCCACCGGAACCCGGGTGGAGCGCATGGCCTTCTGCTTCGTCGGAAGCGGAGCCGCCGTCGAACATGAAATTCCGGACCTTGAAGCAGCCATGACCGAGGTGGAAACCTGGGCCGAGGCGGCTACTTCGGAGGAAACCTGAGTGCCCCGTCGAGCCTGATGACCTCACCGTTCAGATAGGGGTTCTCAACGATGTGGCCCACGAGAGCGGCGAACTCGTCAGGTTCACCCATTCGCTTCGGGAACGGGATCGTCGACACCAACTTCTCCTGCATCTCCTCGGGCATCGACCTCATCAGCGGCGTTCCCATTGTCCCCGGGGCAATGGTGTTGATGCGCATCCCCATGGGTGAGAGATCACGGGCCACAGGGAGGGTCATGCCGATTATCCCGGCCTTGGCCGAACCGTACGCAACCTGCCCGGTCTGGCCCTCCAGCCCGGCGATGGACGCAGTGTTGATGAACACGCCGCGCTGTCCATGCTCATCGGGCTCATTGCCCGCCATCGCCACAGCTGCCAGCCGCACGACGTTGAACGTGCCGACGATGTTGAGGTTGATGGTGCTCTGAAAGAGGTCCAGGTCGTGGGGGGTCCCGTCGCGGTTGACGGTGCGGCCGGCAACCCCGGCGCCGTGCACGATCGCGACAGCAGACAACTCGCCGAGGCCTGTGGCCACCTCTACGGCCTCTCCTACAGAGGTCTCGCTGAGAACGTCACCGACCACCGCCAGCACGGAGTCGCCCAACTCGTCGGCCAGCTCGCGGGCACGATCTGCCGCCGCATCAAAGATAACCACGGATGCTCCTGCGGCAGCAAACAACCGGACCACGGCCTCGCCAAGACCCCCTGCCCCACCGGTAACAAGGGTGGATCGGCCATTCAGGTTCATCTGATATCTCCCTATCGAGGTTGAAACAGTTTCGAACGTAACGGCCCAGGAGGGTGGGAGTCGCCTTCGGAACGGCAATCATGTGGGGCATGGTTCAAATGGACGACGACACCAGGCAGGCTCTGCTGCTGTTCAACCGGCGCGCAGCAGCCGCTGAGGCGGTAGCCGAAACGGCGCGGCGCCTGAAGAAGGCGGTCACTGCCAAGGATGAGGCAGCCGATGCGCTCAAGGCCGCGCAGGACGGAGGCGGCGGAGCCGAGGTCGTGGCCGAGGCCGAGGCCATCTGGCGTGCAGCCGTGGAGACATGGCAGATGATCCGGGACGGCAGGGAACCGGAGCCCGAAACCGAGGCACCCGCCGAGGAACCCTCAGACGAGGCACCCGCCGAGGAAGAACCCGAAACCGAGGCACCCGCCGAGGAACCCTCAGACGAGGCACCCGCCGAGGAAGAACCCGAAACCGAGGCACCCGCCGAGGAAAAACCCGAAGCCTCCTGAGGACACGGGTGGGTCCCGAAAGTAGGGTCCGGCCCGTGGAGGCCTCCACCATCCCCGAACTGGTCGACGCAGCCGCCAGGCGGTTCGGCGACCTTGAAGCCGTCGTCGACGGCGACCTTCGCTGGTCGTTCGGCGACTACCGGAACGAGGCCCACAGGGTGGCCGAGGCACTGATCCGGCGGGGAATCCAGCCGGGCGAGAGGGTCGCTGTCTGGGCACCAAACTCTGCTAGGTGGGCCGCAACGGCGCTCGGCATCCACTGCACCGGCGGTGTGCTTATTCCGCTCAACACCCGACTCGGCGGCGGTGATGTAGCGGGCCTACTGGACCGAACGTCGGCACGCATGCTGTTCACGGTTACCGACTTTCTGGGTACCAACTACGTAACGATGCTCGCCGGGGCAGGTGGCGCCGACGGCCTGGAGGAAACCATCGTCATGAGCGGCCCGGTGCCCGAAGGCTGTACGGGCTGGGGCACGTTCGTGGCCGATACGCCTGAGTTGGGAACACAGACGGCTTCGGTCAACCCAGATGACCTCTGCCACATCCTGTTCACCTCCGGGACCACCGGGTCTCCCAAGGGGGCCATGCTCCGCCACGGCGCGGTGTGTCGGTCGTACCGCTCGTGGAGCACGGCTATCGGGTTGCGTGAGGGCGACAGGTACCTGGCCGTCAGCCCCTTCTTCCACACATTCGGCCTGAACGGCGGGATCCTGGCGTGCCTCACATCCGGAGCGACCCTCGTCCCACAGGCGGTGTTTGACCCACAGGCCGTCACTGACCGTGTTGCCGAGGAGTCGATCACCGTGCTGCCCGGCCCACCAACCATCTACAGGTCAATCCTGGACCACCTGGGTGGACTCCCTCTGGACACCTCGACACTGCGCCTTGCCGTCACCGGAGCGGCACCCGTATCGGCAGGCCTGGTGGGCGAGATGCACGACCTTCTCGGCTTTGAAACGGTGCTCACCGGGTACGGGCTGACCGAGGCATCAGGGGTCACCACCACCTGCCATCACGACGATCCGCCGAACCTGGCAGCCACCAGCTCCGGTCGAACCCTGCCCGGTATTGACCTGAAGGTTGCAGATGACAACGGCGGACCTGTGCCTGCCGGCAAACCCGGACAGGTACTCCTCCGCGGCTACAACGTCATGGCGGGCTACCTCGACGACGAGGCAGGGACGACTGCAGCAGTAGACCCCGACGGCTGGCTTCACACCGGAGATACCGGGGTGGTGGACGATGCGGGCAACCTGACGATCACCGGCCGGTCAACCGACATGTACATCTGCGGGGGCTTCAACGTCTATCCAGCCGAGGTCGAGGCTGTCATCGCAACACACCCGGACATCGATCAGGTGGTTGTCACAGGCGCCCCCGATGACCTCATGGGTGAGGTCGGAATGGCATTCGTGGTCACGACAGCCGGCAGGCAGGTTGACCCGGCTGTGATCCTGTCGTGGGCTCGGGAAGAACTCGCCAGCCACATGACGCCGCGACACGTGGAGGTCGTCGACTCTCTTCCGACTAACCCGGGTGGCAAGGTGCTTCGGCACCAGTTGCGCCAGGTAGCTGCTCAGATAATGGCCAACTGACCGACCACACCCCTCGGATCGCTCGAGCACCGGCCCCGTGGGCTGGTCGGCTCACCAACCGACGGGCACCGCACCGATACCCTGCTGACGGTCATGTCCAGCCAGCATCCTTCCGAAGACGCCTACCCAGAGATGGGCAAGGCCGACTTCCCGAGCCTCGAGGCACGGATTCTGGAGCGCTGGGCCACTGAAGGCACCTTCCAGGCCTCGGTAGATGCCAGATCGTCCGACGACGAGTTCACCTTCAACGACGGCCCCCCGTTCGCCAACGGCCTCCCCCACCATGGTCACCTCCTCACCGGCTACGTGAAGGACGTCGTTCCCCGCTACCAGACAATGCGGGGGAAGAAGGTCACGCGCAGGTTCGGCTGGGACTGCCACGGGCTACCCGCCGAGATGGAAGCCGAGAAGGAACTGCCGGTTGCAGGCAGGGCCAGCATCATCGACTACGGGATCGAGGCCTTCAACGCCCACTGCCGTTCCTCGGTCCTGCGCTACACCGACGAGTGGGAACAGACTGTTACGAGGCAGGCCCGCTGGGTCGACTTCGACCACGACTACAAGACCATGGACCGCGACTACATGGAGTCGGTCATGTGGGCGTTCCGCCAACTCTGGGACAAGGGGCTGGTGTACGAGGCGTTCAGGGTCATGCCCTACTCGTGGGGGGCCGAGACCCCACTCTCCAACTTCGAGATCCGCCTGGACGATGCGACACGCCCCAGACAGGACCCCGCTGTCACCGTCGGCTTCGACCTGGAACCATCCGATGGAGACCTAGGGCCGATGCGCCTGCTGGCCTGGACGACAACGCCGTGGACCCTTCCGTCGAACCTAGCGATTGCCGTGGGTCCAGAGGTCGCCTACTCGATGCACCGGAACTCCGACGGGACCGTGTACGTGCTCAGCTCTGACGCAGTGGGACGCTACGCAGCCCAACTCGAGGGAACCGATGAGGTAGGGACCCTCACAGGCGCTGACCTGGTCGGCAGGAACTACCGGCCGCTGTTCGGGTTCTTCTCCGACCGAACCGATGCCTTCAGGGTGCTCTCATCTGACTTCGTGGATGCGGCCGAGGGCACCGGCGTGGTGCACATGGCACCCGGCTTCGGTGAGGACGACCAGACCATCTGCGAGGCGAACGGAATCCAGATCGGCCGGGTGGTGCCGGTCGACGACCAGGGATGCTTCACCGACGAGGTGGCCGACTGGGCCGGCGTCAACGTGTTCGAGGCCAACCCCGACATCATCAGGTCCCTCAAGGAGAGCGGTCGGATTCTCCGGCACGACACCTACGAGCACAACTACCCCCACTGCTGGCGCACGGACACGCCGATCATCTACAAGGCCATCTCCTCCTGGTACGTCAAGGTCACCGACATCCGCGAGCGGATGATCGAGTTGAACGCCGACATCAACTGGGTACCCGATCACGTCCGGGACGGCCGCTTCGGCATGTGGCTGGACGGCGCCAGGGACTGGTCAATCAGCCGCAACCGGTTCTGGGGTTCCCCGATCCCGGTATGGAAGAGCGACAACCCCGAGTACCCGAGGACCGATGTGTACGGCAGTCTCGACGAGGTCGAGGCCGACTTCGGCGTGAGGCCAGACGACCTGCACCGTCCGTTCATCGACGACCTGACCCGCCCCAACCCCGATGACCCCACCGGGGCGTCCACTATGCGACGGGTCCCCGAGGTACTTGACTGCTGGTTCGAGTCCGGGTCCATGCCCTTCGCCCAGTTCCACTACCCGTTCGACAACGAGGCCTGGTTCGAGGACCACTTCCCCGCCGACTTCATCGTCGAGTACATCAACCAGACCCGCGGCTGGTTCTACACGATGCACGTCCTGGCCACGGCGCTGTTCGACCGGCCTGCATTCGAGAACGTGATCTGCCACGGAATCCTCCTGGCCGAGGACGGTGCCAAGCTCTCCAAGAAACTCCGCAACTACACCGAACCGTCCCTCGTTTTCGAACAGCAGGGCTCCGACGCGCTGCGCTGGTATCTGATGTCGTCGAACATCTCGAAGGGAGGCGACCTCCGCATCAGCGATCCGGGTATCACCGACGTGGTCCGCCAGGTTCTGCTGCCGGTGTGGAATGCCTTCAGCTTCTTCACGCTCTACGCCAATGCCGACGGCCACCGGGCGCAGCTCCGGGCCGACTCCTGGCAGTTGCTGGACCGTTACCTGCTTGCCAAGACCCGCACCCTGGTCGAGTCGGTCACCGAACGCATGGATGCCTACGACCTACCTGGCGCAACTGCCGAGATCAGGGGCTTCATCGACGCCCTCAACAACTGGTACATACGACGTAGTCGCGACAGGTTCTGGGCCAGGGCCTCAGAGTCCAACGACGACGACAAGCGCGACGCCTACGACACCCTCTACACGGTCCTCGTCACGTTCTCGAAGGTTGTCGCCCCGTTCCTGCCGATGGTCATGGAAGAGGTCCACACGGGCCTGACGGGCCTGCCGAGCGTTCACCTCACCGACTGGCCAAACCCTGCTGAGCTTCCGTCTGACCCCGACCTGGTTGCCCGCATGGACCGCGTCCGCGACGTGGCGTCGACCGCGCTGCGGCTGCGTGAGGACAACGGCCTTAGGGTGAGGCTTCCGCTCACCTCGCTAACCGTCGCCGGTGCCGACAGTGAGGCCCTTGCCGGCCTCACCGATCTGCTGGTCGACGAGGTCAACGTCAAGGCCGTCCACCTGACCGACGACCTCGAGGGCCACGCCACCTTCACCGTTCGGCCCGACGGAAGGGCTCTCGGACCCCGGCTGGGAGACGACGTCCAAGCCGTGTTCGCCGCCGCCCGCTCCGGAGAGTTCTCCCTCAACGACGACGGCACCGTTGACGTCGCTGGCCACACCCTCAGTGCCGACGAGTTCGACCTAGCGCTCGAGTCACCTGAGGGGGTGACGGCAGCCGCCCTCGGATCTGCCGATGCAGTCGTCGTGCTCGACGCCGAGGTGACGCCCGAGTTGGTGGTCGAGGGGCTGGCACGAGACGTCGTCAGGCAGGTCCAACAGGCGCGTCGCGACGCCGACCTCGTCGTGACCGACCGCATCAACCTTCGACTCAGCGGAGACGAGGCGGTTCTCGACGCTGTCAGGATCCACCAGGATTACGTGGCCGGGCAGGTGCTCGCCACCGAGTTGAGCCTGGGCGAGGTTCCGGCAGACGCCGTAGATACCGAGGTTGAGGGCCTCGCTCTCCGGATCTCGCTCTCCTCCATCTGACGGGCCTGAACCCGACACCAAACATCGCGTGCTGAGCGCGACAAGCGGTGATCCTGACGCTGCTCGAAACTACATCCCCGACCTTGACGAGCGGGAAGCCGCCTTCGCCTACATCTACTTCCTACGCTCCAAGGGATACCTGAACAGCCTGGCATCTGGAACCAACTGGATGTTCCGTGACAAAAGCTGCCGCATGAACCTTGCCTTCGAGGTCGTCAACACGGTGAGGGTCGAGCAACCCCACCTGTTCGTCGACGACCTTCGCTCACGCATCCAGACGGTGATGGACGAGGCGATCGACTGCGAGTACCAGTTCGCCGAGGACCTCCTCGGCCAGGGCGTTCCCGGCATGTCAACAGCCGACACGTGCACCTACCTGGAGTTCGTGGCCGACCAGCACCTCGCCCAACTCGGCCTTCCAAAGACCTATTGGCTCCAAGAACCCGTTCGGCTTCATGGAACTCCAGGACGTCCAGGAGTTGGCCAACTTCTTCGAGCGCACGGTCGCCGCCTACCAGGTCGGTGTCGAGGGCGACGTGGCCTTCGACGAGGACTTCTAGGGATCCTCCGCGTCCGATTCCCCATCCGGGGCACCACGGCGACGACGCAAGGCCAGGACGCCTCCAACGGCGGCAATCCCAACGGCGACTGCCACCCCGGTACCGGCCCTCAACCCCGGAGAATCATCACGGGAGTTGTCCTGCACTACTCCGGCAAGTGTTGAGAGTGGAACTGGAACCGTGGAAGGGGGAGCCTCGGTAGCAGGCTTCTCGTCGGTCGCGGTACCTACAGCAGTTGTCGGGGCAACTTCGGACCGTACCGTGGTAGCTGGGAGCGCCGGGCCCATGGTGGGGCCAGGGACCTGCGCAGTGGCGGCATCCGTATCAGCCGGGATCCCACGAAACGGACCGGTCACCTCGTAGGTGACCCCGACCATGAGCCCCTCGGGGGCGTCACCCCAGTCGACGTCGGGGATGACGTCGCGTGTCAGGCGGTTGCCGGGGCCCCGAAGGGAGCTGAAGTAGAGGCGC
>Ga0066863_10000737_pt1 | contig 15881 bp, 4 predicted proteins | sample ETN02SmetaG_2_FD_65495 | JGI IMG/M metagenome (GOLD analysis project Ga0066863, IMG submission 65495) | Marine microbial and viral communities from oxygen minimum zone, Eastern Pacific Ocean - ETNP2014F10-02SV253 | ecosystem: Environmental > Aquatic > Marine > Oceanic ...
CTCGTCCTCTCCAATAATATCGTCACCAGCATCTGTGCCGGCACCAGCAGTACGATCTAAAATTACATTATCACCAGCGTTAGCTGACGAACTGTTAGTGCCATTCAATACTATATAGGTATCTTCTCCACGGCGAACCAGAGGAGCTGATGAAGTTGATGTAATTGAAAGTCCTGTATCTGCAACGTGTGTTAAGTGAATTTCTTGATCATCTCCGAACTTAATAACAGCAGCATCAGAGTCCATAACGATATCATCACCAATCCACATATCCTTTGCAACACCTATACCACCAGCAAGGGTTACAGCAGCTGTTCCAGTTGCACTTGCCTCTGTGGTAGCAGAGAAGGAAACAACACCTCCAGAACTAATTGCCATAGCATCTGTATCACTTGCAGAACCAATCTCTCCAGCATCAGCAATAACTAATCCTGTTAAAGTTCCTAGAGAGGTAACATTACCTTGTGCAGCAGTTGACAACGTACCAGCAACTGTACCAGTGGTTGTTATATCACCTGTAACGGTAAGAGTAGAACCATCAAATAATAGATTTCCCTCACCAACAGCTGAGTTCGAACCACTCATCGTCACAACACGATTGTTTACGTCACCAGAATCAACACCCAAACCAACAGCTTGGTTAACAAAAGTGAGGTTGCCTGATCCATCTGTGGCCAACACTTGGTTTACGTCACCGTCATTTGTTGGTGCATAAAACTGAGGGCCACCAGCTGCCGGCGGCCTTATAGGAGCACCCATTATACTGTCAGATGTTGCAAATTCAACTTCAAACTGATCGCCATCAGTTTGTTCCAGTAGAAAATGTTTAGCCTGGGTACCATCGGAACCATGAAACGAAGTTTCTAGTAGAAAATATTCTTCAAAAGGAACTTGGTTTAAAAGGTGGTCATCGGTAGCATCTTCATATAATAGGGTATCATCAGCATTATTAGAAGAACTGTCCGTACCATTTAAGACTAAATCAGAACCAGCATTTGAAGAACTAGAATCTGTACCATTCAATTGTACAGTGTCCAAAGTATCTGTTCCAATTAGAGCAAGTGTACCCCCCTTGTTCTGTAAGGATACTGTACGATCAGCAGTTGGATCAACAGCTGTTATTGTAGTTTCGTATGCATCTGCCGTAGCCCCTTCAAAAGAGATAGACGCACCAAAAACAGCATTGCCTTGCAATATGTTAACATCAGACTGTAGCTTATTAAATTCTAGTCTAAATTCTTCTAAAGTTTGTGTTGCCGATATTGTTGATGCGCTAATTGCCATTCTTTTCTACCAGTTCTGTTAACAGAGACTTTATTTCATGCATTTCGCATTTGAGATTATTTATCTCTCTTGTTGTATTTCTTATCTCATCTCTTTGGGCTCGAGCTGCAGAAACTCTCTTTTTTGCTAGTTCGTAAGCATCTGTGTCTGTGTTGATAACAGCTTTAGATTGCATGTCTTTCACAAGATGTTCATAACCCTCAACCTTTCTTAAATTTTCTTCACTCATTTTACATCGCCAACGCTATACACCGCAAATCCCTAACTCTGGGCGGTTGAGCACTATTTGTGCCCTTGAGTACAATCTTGATAGCAAATGCAATAAACTCATCCAGAGATGTGCCTTCGCCATTGTCTTTCACACCAGCAGTATAGACATACTGTTGAAAATCTGTTTTGACCAAGGATGGTTGTACTGTATTATCTGGACTACCATCTGTATTAAATGGTGTGTACCCCAAATCATCAAAATCAGAAGCGTCATCTGATCTCAAAATTTTATAATAAACCTCAATCTCGGCTGAACTATGACGATTAGCAGCAAAGAAAATTTTCAGTGCTGAAGCCGCATTTTCCAAAGATACTTTTTTTGTTATATAGATAGCAGCGTTATTATCACCTTCTGGTTCTGTAGAGGAGGCATAATCACCAGCGGGATAAACATCTGCTGAGCTATCAATATTGTTTAATCTGTTAGATACTGCAACCCATGTCATTCTTTCAGTATCAATAACGGGAGACACATCTGACATTTCTGTTGTAAGGTTTAAATCTATAAAAAGAGATTTTGTTCCATCATTTTCATTTGTTTCATTAATTCCAGAAGCAACCATATAAGGAACATCAAAATCAATGTTAGCACCCAAATCCAAAGCTTTTGCTTTGGAAGCTAAAGTTGGGGTAAAGGATGTTTCTGACCCAGAAGGACTTGTGCCTGTCATTGGTCTAATAGTGGCTGTAATATTTGTTTTTGGTATTATCATAGTAGAAATAATAGGGAACCCTGTATCAAACATAGCATTCTCTGTTGCAGTTACGTTTTCTCCACCATTTTGTGCTGTGGTAGACCCGCCGGTAATTGTGGGGCTGGTTGTCAGTGTAACTGTATAAGAGTCAATACCAATATTTGCGATAGATGTAAACGTCTTATTGATTTCCGTCAAAGGCACGCCGTGCAACATATAAAACTCTACAGTAGCTCCTACCCCATGAGAAACAGCGGTAGTACTATTGCTACCACGGGTAGCGCTAGATACTGTTGTACTTGAAATGGCTGTATATTTAATAATTTCATCTTCAATTTTTACAAACCATTCGCCCGAAGTATTGTTTGAAAATTTACCAGAAGAGTCATCAAAATCTGTAGCAGAAGCAAGTGTAAACGTAGTAGCAGTATTATCCAAAGCAGCTGCCAATGTAGTACTGGCGCCGGAGACAATACCAGCAATAGTGACGTTGTTCGAAGTATCATACATACCATGATTTTTATGTAGAACCCGTAATGCTGTATTGCCATGGTCAAAAATTACAGGGTGGTTGGCTAATTTTTTAGCATCCAACTCTTTATTATTTAATGTTACTGTTCCCCCTGATGTCTCAAATTTTGCAGCTCGGATAACAAAGGATACATCTTCTGTAAGTGATGGAGCCCATGTTCTAGCATTGTGAGATTTAAACATAGTTCCAACGTGCGGTTGTTGAGAAACAGTACGAGCACCATTAATATCAGTTTCACCCATTCTAGAAATAAACAATTTGTACTCTGCTGAATTTGTGCCCATTACGAAACAATACTCCACACCATGTTTCAGAAATATGGGACTTTCAAATCTAAATGTTGTTGCTGTTGCGCCTGTAGCATCAATATTTACTTCTGATGACTTTAAAGTCACTCTACCAAAAGGAAGACGCTTCTTCCCAGGAAATCCGTCAGCCGTATTTCTAACTTCTAGGGATACAGGCAAATTCTCATCTTTGTGTGTAAAGTAAAGATCAATTGATGTAATAAACCTACCAGGCGAATGGCCCAGGCCGTCAGCGGGTACAGTATTCGGGTCTACTAATTTACCGTCATCAAACATACCCTCTCCAGGCCCAATTATAAAAGTTTGGGCTATGGGGTCAGATCCTGTATTGTCATATCCGTCACCTTCGTCAACCCAAGCTTCTACCGTAGTTGAAGAAACACTTTGAGATTCTGAAACTGTAGTTTGTTCCATCCTTGCATTACGGGTAGCAATAATTGTTTCTTGTTCTGTTTCTAGAATACCAACAGCACTATATATTGTTTGGCCTTCAGTTTCTGGGTCTTTAGTACGAACATTTGTCGCACTAGAAGTGAGTCTAAACTCTACCTCCCCAGTTCTAAATTTAAGATTTCCCGATACTTTTGGATCAGGAATAGTAAACACCCCTTTAATTTCACCAGTAGAATCTGAAATTAAGGCAGAACTAGCTGCGACAACACCACTAACATCAGCTGCATCTGTAGTGTATCCACTGCTCGGCGTAACATATTCAGCAATCGGCGTCTTATCAAAAAACGCATACAGTCGCATGTTTGGATAAAATCCTGTACCAGTGAATGAAATATTTCTAGCTCGGCAAAATGGCAGCAAAGCTCTCTGGATAACTCTTGTTCCTTGAGATTCCAAATCAATTTGAGCTACTATATCTGTTTGAATACCAGATCGAAGGGTTTGGCCATGGCGAGTTGTATGTATTTGGCGAGGGACATAGCCGGTGCCGTAATCAGTTTGATGTCCTCCAACGGTGGTGGATGTCGTTCCTCCCCAAATCGTTTGCCATGCGTTCCAGACAGTACCGATTTGACTTTGATTTGCTTCAAAAAAAGTATCAAAGTTGCCTTCAACATTAATAATTAAATCTGGAGCAACTTCTGTTTCAAACCATTCGTCACTAGAAGGAGTCAATGCGATATAACCTATCCAATTTGAGAACATTTTGGCACGGACCCGTTCTACACGGGTCTTATATGGTTGAGCCTGAAATTCAATTTCATCATAAGGAAGTGTCAAATAATCGCCTGTCTTCTTATATCCAGCAGTGGCTCTTTGGGCATCAGATGTTGATGTTTCCATAAGAAAAATGCCCTTCGGGTTATTAACAGGCCTCATCTCTTTTTTATTCATATCTATGCCAATTTTATAATCTCTATTTTTAACATCACCTACAGAATGGCCAGAAAAATTATCTACCACAAACCCAGATTTGAAACGGTCAAGGCCGTTAGCATCTTGGATTTGATAACTTTCAGCATCCCGTTCCAACATATTAAGAGCAGCATAATACTCAACGTGATTTAATCGTTGTTCAAGTTTACCAATGTCCTTCATAGTGTATCGATTATTTTTAAATTTAGTAACAGTCACTTCTGTCGGCTTAAAGGTATACGCCGGAATGACAAGTTCAAGGATTGGCATATTTGCTGAAACGCCCTCCGGCATCTTTGGACTCTCAGAAGCAACTCCCTTTGTTAACACAAAAGTTCCACTGCTAGTAAGTTCAATTCTAGCATTATATGGAAGGTAATATTCAAAATCAGAAGTAATCAAAGAATTTGGTTTTAAAAAATCTACTGTGGAAGACCCCGTGCCGTCGAACTGTCTGTGGTAGAAATCAAAAGAATTTCCTGTGATTTCATCCACAGTTTCTATGTTTGTTGACGTTCCAACAATATCCTCAGCCCTAGGCCGCAGATCAAAACAATCTTGTAGAGGGAACGTACCAGAAGGAAAAGGATCGTCAGGATCAACCTTTGTAGCCGTATAAGCAGGAATGTCTTCGTATGTCATCTGATCAGCAACATCCCTATAAGAATCTACAGTAAAGAAATCTCCAGTACCGTGTTCCATATAATCATAAACTACAAGAATTCGGCCGATAGGAGCTACCGCAGCTGGTTTTCTAACAATCCGAGCAATATCATAATAATTATCCCGTTGTCCTGTATCTAAGCGATATCGATCTGTTATATTTGTTGAACCATCTGTAACACCCGATACCGTCGATGTAGCTCCGCTCGAGAACCCTGTTATAACATCACCAATTTCAAAATCAGTTGTAGTATTTCGATTTAGAATATATTTCATCGGAGAGCTTGTGTTGACTATCCTAGCTTTTGCGCCACTTTCAGAGCCTGTAATAAGTTCACCTTTTGTAAATGTGCCTGTTATGGTTCCTACCGTTAAACTTGGAATAGTTGCATCTGTAGTAGTTACATCGGAATCAAACACACCAACAAGTTTAAACACATCAGCACGGCCTAGAGAAATAGTTTTGTCCGTAGGCCTCGTTCCGTAAGCAGCAGTTGTGCCTGGCACAACATTGAGTTGTTTCATCAATTTAGTGGTTTTTGTTTTTGCGTTTGCTGTCGTTTTCAAAAGTGTAGCCAAAATCTTCAATTTCGCACCGCTGCCAAAAGCAGCATCATTTGTGATTGTAATTGTGGTTGAGCCTCCTCCTGAGAATCCTGTTGAAGATGATACTATACCACCTTGCACAGCCGTACCGCCGGCACCAGCAGTCAAGACAGATATTGTATAATCTGCTTCCGATTGAGACTGAAACACTTCATTGGTTCCAGCAGCCAGAGTAATAACGCCGACGCTACTAGAGGTAGCAATATACTGCCTTCGTAAAGTATAGGATGTGTCGCTTGCTCCGGCATTTGTTTCTGTCAAGTGGGACTTAATAATATTCCGTGGAAGCTTAAAAATACCTACATTTTTTTCGGCAAAATTTAATTTACTTTGGCGTATCGATGAACCTGTGCCGCCACTAGCTGCACGTTGCAGGCCGATAGGGAGTTTTTCCAATTCTGATAACAAAAGGTCTTCTGAATCTGAAGAATTGGAATCGGTAGCATCCAAGTTCAAAAATGATTCTGTTGTAGTTACTGTGTCTTGAACAATATCAGCACTGAAACTCTGGCCTGAATCATCATCTGTCATATACACGGACTTAGTATCTGATATACTTTTTGTTACAACCCTGCTAATCGTTAAATCTGTATTACCAACATTTTCTACAATCTGATCTGTCTCAGCAGAATCAGATGCTGTAATTTTTTCCCCAGCTGCAAATGTCCCAGCCACGTTTGTTAGAACAACCTCTGTTCCTCCTGTACCATCAGCGAACACCCAACCTGTCGCTCCAGAGTTAACACCTGTAACTTGAACGCCGCCGTTAGTATGGGTAGCTTCTAATGTGGGAGAGGGTGTTCCATCTAAAGTTATATTGGTAAAAGGCCGAAGATCAAACAAATAGAGTTTGTACACGGCACTATGTTCGCCTACTGTACCAGAACTATACTCATACCCCCTTGCCCGAGCTATACCGACTCTAGACCCGCTTGATGTTCCTCTAGTAGCTATTGCTTGATCCATAAGATCAACTTGTTTGTAAGGTGTTGTCTCTCCACTAATGAGAGTAATATCTGGAGCACTATACATGTTTGTAATAAAAAGATAATTACCTATATCATAAGCAGTTGATTCAGCATTAACCGTATCATAACTTCTGGCCTTAGGAACATCTATAACGGTAGTACCCACTTTTTCAACTTCGTGCCCCTTAACATATGCTTTACCTGGCGAAAGTTTTAGCGCTAATAAAGTATTGTCTGCTAAATTGCCTGCATCGGTATAACTTCCCTTTGAGTATACACCTACGAACTCATTAAGGTCTACACATTCTTTAACTTCATGTGTAAAAGGCCTGACAGTATAATCTCCAGATTCATCATGCGTCCTTCTCGCTAGTGTCTCTCTTATACGCCCTAATTCTGTTTTGTCTACACGAGATTCGATTCTGCCATTTTTAACTCGTATTAACTCAATGAATCCTACATCGTTCGTATCATCCAAATCTTTTCGTGCAAGCTTACACGAAATTTTTAAACGATGAGCACCTTTAGCTGCATAGTTAGAAGTTCCTGTCGCATTGTCTAAAAGACTAGAATCTGATTCTGGTGTGACAACGGTTTCTGTAATGTCAAGCCCAATACGAGCATTTACCATAGTGCTGTGATACTTTTCTACCACTACCATTTGTTCTGTAACTTCCACAAAACACCCTCGTATATAATAAACTCCCGGCCGGACATGGCCGATAGCACATGTGCCTGTATGTTTTGCGGCATCTTGGAGATCAAGGTCTGGGGTATCTCCAATTGAATAAGATGGCATCGATGCAGTTGGCGTGTAAACTGTAGCAGAAGCCGCATCAATTGAATATGAGGTATCACCATGAGTAACCCCTATATCCGCACTAATATTTTCTCCAGCTATAAATCCACTTATAGTTACTCCAGTAGATTTACTAGAACCACCAGCAACAGGCATGACAAATAAAGTTAAAGGATCATCTGCTGTTGCAGCTATAGATGCCTTAACTTGTGCTTTGAAACCAGAAGTTGCTCCTGTGATAATTGTACTTGTTCCAGTATTATAGGATAAACCGTTAGCATCTGCCTCTATACTGCCGCTATATTGCGTACCGTCAAGTGTCTCTCCTTCATAGGATGAATCTAATTTTATAAAAATTAGGGTATTGGTGTATTGAGCTCTGCCAGGAATCACCATAGCACCTTCTCTGAGAATGAAATCGCTTATATTTTCAATTTGATTTTTGAGAATAGACTGCGTTTGTGTTAATTCACGAGCCTGTACTGCAAATCCAGGCCTGGCTAAAATTTGCTGAAAATTATTAGCAGAATTGTAATCATCATAATATGGTGTTACATTTAAATTAGTTTTGAAAGGCATACTAGAACTCCACTATAAGCTTAATGTCCTCTGTCTGATCCGAAGAACGACTGATAGGTTTACGATTTTCTAAATAAATTATTTTTCCACTGTCTGGCTCCAAGTCTGGGTTAGCATAACCATCAGAAAATGTTAAAGTGGTACCACCAGCAAGTGTTACTGCTGAGTCAGAACCAGCATCTGGCGTACCTGTCGCTCCAGAGGTTGCTCCTGTAATTTGATTTGCGCCACTAAATGCCACATAGGCACCTGTAGTTCCATTCGTACCATAATCACCAAACCTTTCCTGTTGATAATAAATAATATTCAAGGATGAATCCCATTCTACCACTTTACCAATAGCCCCTGTAGACTCTTGTGTAAGCCTTTCATCAACGTCAAATGTACCACTAACAGTGGTTAAATGCATTGCGTAAGTTTGTCTTATAGTCGAGCTAGAAGCAACTGTTGTTGTTCCATAGTTGTACGGGTCAACAACCAAACCAACTCGACGGAAATCATTCTCTGTGGTGATATCGTCATTTTCAGCTTGAGCCATTGTTGCATTTAATACTACATAATGACCGCCAAGTTCTGATACAGCATCATATCCATGACCACCTTTAGGCGACACAAAAATTTCTACACTTCCTCCCGAACCACCCATCGCTGAAGCAGATGCTAAACTTGAATCCGAAAACGTATACCCAGAAGCTAGATTTACTGTTCCATATGTGTATCCTGCGCCAGCGTCATGTACAGTGGTGTCAGCGCCAGCGGTTAAACCAAATCCTGCAATTACTCCACTGGAAACAGTTATTCTTACAATCGCACCAGAAGATGTTCCCTGACTTGTTCCATCTCCATAGACGGCTGCATAATATGTTCCATCTGTGTAGCCTGACCCGGCAGTAACTTTCAAAGAAACGATTGAACCATCTGTGGCAGCTGAACTAACTGTGGAATCTGTACTAACTGGCATAAAGTCCGTTGACAAATATTTTTCCACTTCACTGGCCGACATCGTGTAAATATACTGTAAGACATAACCACCAAGCTCAAAAGGTGCAGTTGATTCAGATGTTGGAGATGAACCACTATATCCAGTTCCAGAATTGTTATCAAGAACTTTATACACACGATAATCTGTAGTCATAAAGTAGAATGTCGAATCATAAAGATTTGTTGCACCAGAGGTGGATGTATTAGAGGAGTTTACCATATGGTCATATTGATCGTAGGTTGTCCCATTTGTCCAATTTCGCCTAGGAATTGCGTAACTAACATAAGAGGAAGAAATCTTTTTTCCAGCCAACATATCGTCCCAAACATAAAACTCTTGGCCAATTGAATCAGAAGGTGTAGGTGGCGATCCATCAGAGCCTCCAGAAGTTCCTGTAGTGAACGGTGTTGACTTACCTATAAAGAGGTAATATGTGTTGGCAGAAGCTTCACTAAAAGACTCTTGAAACTGAGCCGAATTATGTTGCCTAAATTTTTCTGTAATGATAGCTGTCATTTTCTTTTCCTTGTTTTATTTATGCACCAGCACCATAAATTGTTTTTAATGTTGTGCCTCCAGAGTTTTTAATTAATAATGTTGCAAGAGTTTTTAGTTGATCTGCACCAATGGCATCATCAGCCATGTTTGCTTCTACAACCGTGTCAGCCGCAATCATAGTTCCTGTGACTGTATTTGAATCACCAGTTGTTATCACCGTGCCCGTAGTATCCGGCAAAGTGATAGTACGGTCAGCTGACGGGTCTTCAACTGTAATGGTCGTTTCGTAATCGTCAGCCGTGGCTCCCTCCAAAACAATACTGGAACCTGTAGATGTGATATTTCCAACAGTTATATTTCCTGCTGCTAGTGTGCCCGTTGTTGTGAGATTTTCATTACCAAACGATATCGCACCAGAGCTGTCTGTGACCGAACCAGCTGCAAGTGCCAGTGTCCCTGCGTTAAGTGTCGTTCCATTAATCGTAGAGGTTGCTAAGGTTGTAATTGTAGCGGAAGTCTGTGTACCAGCCACCACCCCAGATATGTTTGGTGCGTTTAACGATAGCACAGTTGTTGTGGCACTTACACCACTTGTTAATGATGATCCATTGCCAAGTAAATTATATAATTCTACAAAATTATCATTAACTTTATCTGCGCCGATGCGGAGAGTATCCCCCGTGCCATCGTCCGCTGCTATTCCTATTCCTATTGACTGATATGCCATTTGAGCGTCCTTCCCTATTCTTTTATTTATAAGACTTACCTTTGTTAAAACCCCTCTAAAACATCATAACTTTGTTGTGTCGAGTCTAAGGTTGTTCTACTTGTATTATCAAATGTTTCTGCTTCTGCGTTTGCTGGTAAAAATGGGGCAGATGTACCAATTAAACTGGTATATGTTCCCCGTTCCCATTGCAAATATTCCCCAGCATTCGTACTGGAACCATCCGTACCATTTAGTTGAACGTATCCGTCTAGCTGATTGGGTAGATACAAGAACCTCTCTGACTCTATCTTATCCCCATCATCTGTACCATCCGTATCCGTTTGGTTTAATACAATATTGTCTCCAGCATTTGCTTCTAGAGCAGTAGTGCCATTCAATGTGAAGAAAAATGGGTCACGGTTATCCTGTAGTCTGACAAAACCAGTAGGCCTTGTACCAAACTCTGCCGGAAGAGCATAGTCTGGAAAATATGTACTGTCAAAATAATTTGCTGGGGGAATGGTTCCTATGCTGCAACTATTTTCGGCTTCGATTCTCACAAAATCCAATAACAGTTTGCCTCCAGAGGAAACCCCCGTCCCTTTCTCCAATAACAAGTTTAGTCCAGCAACTTCAGACTCTCCTAGAAGTTTGTCTCCATCTGTTTCCTCTAACAAAAGACCAGCTCCTGCTGTTTCCTGTGTTATATACACTATTTGTGATTCAACTATGAAAGCCCCATCATCCATACCAGCTTCCAAAAGGAAACCAACATCTTTGTCATCATCTTCACTAACCCCATTCCCGGCGACTTCTTCATACCTGATAAAATCCTCCTCTTCTGTTAATATTCTTGACCCAGAATTTAAAACTCGATTGTGAGTATTATCAGAACCATCAAGGATAAGGAAGCTTCCAAAACCCAAATCGTTGTTTTCTGCTAATAGATGATCAGGCCGAATGAAGTCGAGCATTGTATTAGAAGTTAACCCCACATCCTCTGTTTTCAATTTGCCGCCAGGAATGTCTTCTGCTAGAACATTGTCTCCAGCATTTGAGAAACTAGCATCTGTGCCATCTAGAACAAAATTGTCATTGCGGTATCTGGTGTAATCTTTAAATCTTAATCCAGCCCCAATGTTAATATTGGTAGCAAGTTCCAAGTCAAAGCTTTGCCCTGCCCAGTGCTGTGGCGGCTTCGCAATGGTATGGAGCCAGTTATATGTCGAGTCAAAGGTTGTTCTTCTTGTATTATCAAGTGTTTCTAATATAAACCCTGCGTCTGATGGTCCGACATGGCCATCAAAGAGAAGAACGGATGTATTGATAGTCGGCCCACGTTTTCTTAAACCGTCCTCTAACTGTATAGATCCCTCACTTACAGCTGAACTGAAAGGAGTAGCCATATTTGGTAAACCAAATCCTGTCACCGGCCTGGGCTGGGGTAATGCGATTGATGATTCTAGTATCTTAATAAAGTTTACATCTCTGGTAGTTGAATGAGCTGCAGCTGATCTTTCGCTCATCAACACTCCGCCGCCCTGTATTCCAGACTCTAAAACAATATTGTCGCCTGTAGCATTTTCTAACACAAAGGTGTCACCAACTTGAACTAAATTTCCGTCCACCTCATAAGCTGTTGTAAGCAAACTACTACCAACATCAGCAGGGTCTTCATTTACAATGTTTGGAGCTCTACCTGTATTGAAAGTATAATCAGTAGCATTTAATACGAGGTTTGTACTTGAAGAAATTTCACTAGCTGTATCAGAAAGAATACGATCACCATCATTAGTAGAAGAAGCATCTGTACCGTTGAGTATGATCGAAAACCCTGCACCGGCCCCGTCTGGTTGAATCGCATTCAGTAAAATAAGCCCATCAATGCCATCTGTGATTAGGTTGTCGTTAACTACATGTTCTATAGCGTACCCGGCATCCTGTAGATCAATATTATCCCCCTCATCCTGATTAGAAGTCCCTGTTCTGTTGAGAACAATATTATCGCCAATTTCTGTCAATAGAAGATTAGACGTATCTATATCATAGTCCAACATAATATTATCACCATCGTCAGCACCAGACTCTAAAGAAACAACTCCCACATCAACACCAGTTACATCTAGAAGAAAATCCTCAAGTTCAATACCAAAGTTGGTGCCATCTAAAAGTAAACTGCCTTCGCCATCGCCAACTTCTTGTACAATCTCTTCAAAATAAGCTCCTCCAACATATTGTTCTGGAATATTCAACCTTCTCTTAATTCTAAACTCAAACAATTCCTCTAACACAGAAGCAAGCATGGGCGAGTAGGTTACTGTCGCTGTATCAACTCTGCCAGCACCAGCAGTGGGTATCGTAGCAGATATAAGTGACGCAAACGAAACTTTACCAAACGGTTGGAACCCAGCTGGGTGAACTGCTCTTTTTAACTCTTCTATGTAAGTGCTCACGGATTCGCCGATTTTGAGCTCATATGAAAAATCTTGATAATAGTAAGAGTCTTGTATTCTGATAACGTCTTCATCAATAATACTGTCTACATTTGAATAAATTCCTGGGCTGGTTCCTAAGAATCCGACAACCATTTCCAAGTCAGCTGATGAACCAAAAGCAATAGTAGCGCTACCACCGCTATCACCTTGTATTGTTGTATTCTTAAATATTATTCCTTCCTCATTTATTATATTTTCACCAACATTCGCCGCCGTGTCATCTGTACCATTCAAAATAATGTTGCCTGTGGTTGCATCTTCTGGCTCAGTCTTAATCATATCACCAAGAGAAACGTCTTCAGTGTCTCCACCACTTTCCTGTCTAATCAAACTACTCGAAGATTCATTGATAATGTAACTATCTTCATCTCCTCCAGAACCGCCAGTTTGGTTTATGGTAATAAAATTTGACTCTACTTCTTGATCTGAAATGTGGGCATTAAGTATTAGTGGACTACCAGAACCAAACGCTAAACCAGGCGTATCATATGACCCCTCTTTCACCAATCCTTCACCAGATTCCGTTATTAATCTATCAGCAGAGTCTCCACCATGTGCCACGGTTTCATTTTCAAGGAAGGTATAATATCCATTTGCATCTGTAGAGGCTCCCCATTCTGGCCCCTCAAGAATAATAGCATCACCAGCATTGTCTCCTGTAGACTCTGTAGCATTCAACAAAAACTTACCGACTTCGACATATCTTTCAACTTCACCTTGGCCGGTAATATCAGGAACTATCTGGCTAGGTCTTCCTTGCAAAAGTATACGTTCGCCTTCACCTGTACGAAAAGACAGTCTATCTAACCCCCTATAGGCCCGGATGTTATCGCCCCGGCGTTCTACAGCCTGTATTGAAGAATCCAACCCATCTATAACTAAATATTCGCCGTCCTCTAACAGAATAGCTTCACCATCGTTGAGATCAACATCGGTTCCACCTCTATATGTCGTTACGACTGAAGAGGTAAGATTTGTTTCTGGAATAAAAGTTGTCCGGCCGCCTAGAGTTCTTGGCTGCGGTAGAGCATCAAATCTGGCTTCATCGAGCCAACCGCCGGGCGTCAAATACTGTTTTCTGCCTGAACCTGTTTCCAACATCATGTAGTCTTTACGGGTCTGTATGTTGGATACTAAAGGTTCGTCCTCAAATAAAAGAGAGTACCCTTCACAAATATTCTGTTGAAGCAGTTTGTCGCCAGCATCAGCGCCACCAGCTGTCGTTCTATCTAAAAGAATTTCATCACCAATATCAGTTCCACCGGCATCAGTTCCATTTAATAGAATTGAATCGCCGACAGCTGTACCATCTAAAATAATATTGTGATGATTTCCCGCATCAACCGTAGCCCGCAAAAATCTGTGTTGGGTAACTCGATCAGTAGCTTCATTTTGAATATAAGTATCCCCATCATCCCTCTGTTCTTCCAGTGAAACTGCCATCGATTTAGATGCGGTACTAGAATCCTCTAGAGAAATTTGTTCCATGCCATTTTCTACAGCATCTGTTATAATTTTTACCGACGGCTCTATTCGGCCTTCGGTGAGAATATTATCACCAATATTGTCATCATTGATGTCAATGAAATTGTTTAACTGTACTCTTTGAAAATGGTCTTCTTCTCTCTCTAAAGAAATATCGTATTGCAGAGAGGGGTTGTTCTGTTCTAATTTCGTTCTTACAACATCTTCTAAATCTACAGACAATTGTTGCGTAGTTGAATCATACGCCTTGACTGTTCCCGTATATGTTCCTGTCAACGCTTCTTCTTTGTTAAAGGAACCTGTAATATCTTTAAGGATAAAGTTAACTGGTACAGATGCGGGAGGCTCTATACTGTACCGAAATCCAGCATCAATAATTTTCACACTTTTTATTTGACCTATATCATTTGAGGCCGACATAAGTTTTGCCCCAGAGCCGTGGGCGCTAGTGACTGTCACAATAGGTAGACTGACGTAACCCGAACCAGCACTTGTTATAAAGATTCGAGTAATAGCACCAACCTCAGAACTAGACAACGACCCTTCTTCAAGAACAATCCTGTCAGACTCTAAGCTATAGTCTTCCAGAGTTAGAATACTCCGTTCTTCTAGAATATAACTTCCGGCATCGGTGCTACTTCCATCCGTACCTTCCAAAAGTATTTCCTCACCAGCATTAGCTTCTAAAACATCCGTACCATTCAAAACTAACTGATTATAAATTAAACTTCTTATCGTACCAGTTTCTTGTGCAATATAATCATCATTGTCAACGGTGTTCTCTAAGAGGAACGAACCACCTACTGTTGACACAAACCCTTCGGCGGCCGATGTTGATACATCAGTTGTAGTAAAGGTCAGGGCATCTCCCACCCGATATCCTGAGCCTGCATCATCTATAATAACTTCCGAAATTCCACCCACACCCACTTGATCAACCCGAACAACTGAACTTCCATTTCCAAAAGAAGAATCCAAAGTGACGATATCATTTTCTGAATATAACGATCCACCAGAGTTTACTGTTGCTCCCGTCACTATTTGTTGTATGGTGAAACTCATCTCACGATACAACCCATCCGATTGTTCGTTGATCGAAACAGCTGATATCGTTTCCCCGTTGATAAATGAGCCTACAACTTCGGAGACATCAAATTCCGATATAGCATCTGTTCCCTGACTAAAGGCTGAAGCCCCCTCCACAAAAGCTGTAGCACCAGATGTGGCGCCAGTTATATTTTGTCCTACAATCTCCGAACCCCTAGACCCATTTGTAGCAATTGCTCGAAGAAAATTTCTCTTTTGCCAATTCCCATCTGATAAACGAAGCATATATTTGTTAGGATAACGTACCTCTGCTTCCTCATCGAACATGAGTCGCATGAATAATTTGTGACCTTCAGCAGTTCCCTTAGCTGCATACAGGTCACGAATATTTTTAATAAGGTCACGTTTAGACGTTCCAGAAGCCAACGTCTGTGGAATGGTGTGCATAAACTGTTCTTGCATCTTATCAAGAAAAACAGTTACAGTATTGTCTGGGTCGTGGTAATCCAGAAGTTGTTGCATATTCTGGATAGGATTGGCTTGATATGTTAGGATCGTGCCTGTAGCACCAGAGATGGAGCCAGTTATAGTTT
>Ga0066863_10000742_pt1 | contig 15859 bp, 21 predicted proteins | sample ETN02SmetaG_2_FD_65495 | JGI IMG/M metagenome (GOLD analysis project Ga0066863, IMG submission 65495) | Marine microbial and viral communities from oxygen minimum zone, Eastern Pacific Ocean - ETNP2014F10-02SV253 | ecosystem: Environmental > Aquatic > Marine > Oceanic ...
TAAAAGATCCTTCTCAGATTTCTGATAAAGCAGTATCAGTTATTAATATTCCTACAAAAGAGAAACAGGAGATTTTAGAAAAGTTAGATATTAAAGATAAAATTAAACAGACAATTAAAATTATCAATAGAGAAATACAGAGGCTTGAGCTTGGAGATAAAATTCAAGCAGATGTTCAAGGAGAAATCTCAAAATCTCAAAAAGAGTATTATTTAAGAGAACAATTAAGAGCAATAAAAAAAGAATTAGGAGATGAGGATTCTTCTTTAGAACTCGATGAATTAAAAGAAAAAATTGATAAAATAAAAATGTCAGAAGAAGCTACAAAAGTTGCTAATAAAGAGTTGAAAAGATTGCAAAAAATACCGACTCATTCGCCTGAATATACTGTAACAAGAACTTATTTAGATTGGCTCATTGAATTGCCTTGGGAGAATGAATCTCAAGATAATGAGGATATCAAGCATGCTAGTAAAGTCCTAGATGATGGGCATTATGGCCTTGATAAAGTAAAAGAGAGAATTGTAGAACATCTGGCAGTTAGAAACCTTAAACGTTCACGAAGTAAAAAAGGTGAAGTTATAAAAAGTCCAATACTTTGTTTTGCTGGTCCTCCAGGGACAGGTAAGACTTCTATTGGTAAGGATATTGCAAATTCAATGGGAAGAGAATTTGTTAGAATTTCATTAGGTGGAGTTCGAGATGAAGCAGAAATTAGAGGTCATAGGAGAACTTATATAGGAGCTCTTCCAGGTAGGATTATTACTAGTTTAAAGAAAGCAGGGACTAAAAATCCAATTTTTATTTTAGATGAAATAGATAAATTAGGAACAGATTTTAGAGGTGATCCTTCAAGTGCCTTATTAGAAGTATTAGATCCTGAGCAAAATTTTTCTTTTAATGATCATTATTTAGAAGTGGATTTTGATTTGTCTAATATTATGTTTATTACTACAGCTAATAGGGTTGACCAGGTTCCTGGACCATTATTAGATAGAATGGAAGTATTGGATTTTAGTGGTTATATTCATGATGAAAAGATACAAATTGCAAAAAAACACTTATTACCTAAAATGATAAAAGAGCATGGTCTTAAGAAGAAAGAAATAACTATAAATCAAGAAGCTTTGTCGGTATTGATTGAATCTTACACAAGAGAGGCAGGGGTTCGAAATTTAGAGAGGCAAATAGCTAATGTTTGTAGAAAAGTTGCAAAAAATATATCTATCGGAACATATAAAACTATAAAAGTTGATGGTAAAGAAGTTGGAAATTTGCTGGGGCCTGAAATATTCTTTTCTGATGTGGCTGAAAGATGTACGAAACCAGGTGTTGTTATTGGATTGGCTTGGACTGCATTTGGTGGTGATATTTTATTTATAGAAGCATCTAAAATGCCAGGTAAAGGTGGATTAAAACTAACAGGTAAGCTTGGGGATGTTATGAAAGAATCAGCACAGGCTGCATATTCTTATGTCAGAACAAATGCTAAGAAATTTAATATAAGTGAAGATTTTTATAAAAAATATGATATTCATATACATGTTCCAGCTGGAGCTATACCTAAGGATGGTCCTTCAGCAGGAGTTGCTATGATAACATCAATCGTTTCTCTTTTAACAGATAAACCTATAAAAAATAAGCTGGGTATGACAGGTGAAATTTCATTAAGAGGTAATGTTTTGCCTATTGGAGGATTAAAAGAAAAGTCAACAGCTGCTCATAGATCTGGTTTAAAACATATCATAGCTCCATTTTTAAATAAAAAGGATTTAGAGGATATACCAGATAAAGTAAAAAAAGATTTAAAAATATCTTTTGTGAAAGAAGTAGAAGATGTTATTAAATTAGCGCTTGATTTATAGATTAATTAGGGCGATTAACTCAGTTGGTTCAGAGTGCCTCCCTTACAAGGAGGAAGTCGGGAGTTCGAGTCTCTCATCGCCCACAAAGAGCCCTTCGATATGAAGGGCTTTTTATTTAATGTTAAAATTTAACTAAATCTTATAATAATCTACAAACAAGGGACTTAAGTGGTTAAGTATATCAATTTAAATGGTATTGGTTTTGTGAGAATGTATTCTAGTAATAGGGCAAAAAGAATAATCATTTATATTAGAAAAAACAATGAGGTTAGAGTAGCTATACCTAAAAATATTAGCATTGATAATGCTAAAGAATTTGTATTATCAAAAACTAATTGGATAAAAAAAACACAAAAAAAAATATCAAAAAAAATAGTTTTAGATTATAGTAATATTAACAAAAAATTAGCAAAGAAGATTTTAATTGAGCGTTTAAATAAGATATCTATAGATACTGGTCTTTTCTATAATAAAGTAAGCATTAGAAACCAGAAGACTAGGTGGGGAAGTTGCTCTTCACTTAATAATATTAATTTAAATATTAATCTGATTAATCTCCCCCCAAGATTAATAGACTATGTTATTTTCCATGAATTAGTACATACTGTTGAAAAGGATCATTCAAGAAAATTTTGGAATTTATTAGATAAATATTTGCCTGAAGCCCAGAATCTTAATAAGGAATTAAATAATTATGCTATTTAATAAATTATTAAATTCAAAATGGACTTCAGTAAATAAGTATAAAGGGTGGTATCATTATCAAGTCTTAAACATATTAAAAAAAGATAAAAAAGTTGAAATGTATGCTATTTGTAAAAAACATTTTAAGATAGTAATACATGTATCTGAATTAAAAGATAAAGAAAAATGGATATCTGGATGGAAAGATATTATTGATTAGTCTGTTTTTGAATGCCAATATGCTAATCCAATAAGAATAAACTGAATTGGAAGTCTTATCCATGACGCTGCAAAAGAAGAAATTCCAATTAGATCTTGAGGTTTTTGATTAAATGCTAGGTATATATTTGCTGGATATACAGCAATCAATAGAAGTATTATTCCGTATGAGCTAATTTGTCTTGATTTAGGAAATAATAATAATAAGCCTAATAGTATCTCAAAAAAACCACTTATATAAACAAGTTCCATACCAATAAATTCTAAATAAGGTGGAATTATGTCTAAAAACCAATATGGATCTGTAAAATGCTTTATGCCAACATTTATATAAAAATATACCATTAAATAAATAGATAGATTTTTAATAATACGAATCACTTAGATTTTTTAGTTAAAAAATATAGTAATGAAAAGTGTATTAGTGCAAAAATATTAAGTAATATTATATGCATAGGATATTGACCCATTACAAGAGGATTATCAGCAATAGGTGGTTCCATTGTATAAAAATAGTTTGCTTCACCACCAATTAAATAATTAATAATATGAATTATTATTAATAGTGGCTGAGTATAAAGAAATACTTTAAGCCAAGAGTATAACCTTGGTCTATATCCGAGCATCATATAGAAGTAAATTGCAGAAAATAATATTCCACCATGAGAAACATAGTACTCATAATAAATCAAACCTTCTGTTCCTATTGTATAAACTGGAGTTAAAATTGAATAGAAAGCTCCTACACTAAAATAAAATAAAAATTCAAATATCCATTGTTTGTAAACTTCCTTTATTTTTGTGTTTTCTAATAAAGGAAGAAGTCCAGACATTATCGAAGATAAACTACACATTTGAAGGGGTAAGCTCCATTGCATATCCCAAATACCCATTTGGTATTGATACCATTGCACCCAAACTGCACGAAAAAGTAATAAAACACCTATAAATGTATTAAAGTTTCTAATTTTATTTTTTTTGAGTAAAATTTTAGAATAAAATAATAGTATTGATATAATCACAATAGTTAGAATAGTATTTATCCACCACTCATTGGAAAATAATGTGATTGCGTAATATCTAGTTTCTAACATAGGTATAAATTTATTAATTTATAATCAAACATATAAGACAATATAATGGAATTAAAATTATTTGATAATGGTGCAGAATTTTCAGAATGTAGAAAATACAGATATACACTTTGGCGTACATGGAATATTGATAAGCCAAAAGTAATGTTTCTTGGATTAAATCCTTCTACAGCAGATGAAATTAAAAATGATCCAACAGTAACAAGGTGTATTAAGTATGCACAAAAATGGGGTTATGGTGGGATGTATATGATGAATATATTTGCATTTAGAACAACATATCCTATCGAGTTAAAAAAAGCTAAAGACCCTATTGGGATTGACAACGATAAATGGATAAAAAATATATCAAAAAAAGTTGATTTGTGTATAGGTGCATGGGGTAATGATGGTAAGTATTTAGATAGATCAGAAAAAATAAAAGAAATAGTTAAGAATTTATATTGTTTAAAAGTAAATAGTTCAGGTGAGCCTGCTCATCCACTCTATTTAAAATCAAGTTTAAAACCATTCAGATTTATTTAAAATTTAAATTTTTATTATATACAGTGTAAATTATACTATGAAAAAAATATGTTTAATTTTCTTTTTAACACTTTGTTATAATCAGACAAATATAACCACGCCTTTTGGTTCTACTGGGTTTGGTATTTGGATGACAACTGAACAGGCTTTTAAGGAAGATGTAAATACAACATCTTTGATTTTTGATTTACATTTGCCATTTGGTTTAGAAATGTTATTTGGAAAATCTATTTTATCAAATGCTGATTATTCTTTCAATCAGTTTGGACTTGCTTATGATGTTAAAGTTTTTGATTGGGGATTTAAAGTCTTTGAAAAAAGGTATGATGCAGATGATTTCGATTTTATAGAAAATTTTGAAAAACAAGAGACTGGTATTGAGTTATATAGAAGAGGAAGAAAATTGAACTCCTTTTTTCGTTATTCAAAATATAATTATAATAATATTTTAAATCCATATGATGATTATTTCTCAATTGGTGGTGTTGGTAGAATGACAAGATTTTACACCTTTGGCTTTGGTATTAAATCTCCAGTAGAAAAATTATTACATATGAGATATTCATCTCTTGAACTTACTTTGGGAACCTCTTTTTAGATTGAAAATAATAAATTGTTCATTTAATATAAAAAGGTTTAAATTTGTTTTGTCTGAAAATAAATATGAATTTTAAGGAAAAATTTAAAAATGATTAAAAATATAATATTAATTACTTCTCTATTATTCTTGTTTTCTTGTAATAATGGAATGTTATCATCAAATAATAAAGTAGAAGTTGATACAGTTCATTCAGAAGAATATGAATATATCCAATTGCAAGTTAAAATGCATAAAGCTTATACTCTACTAAAAGCATTTAATTCTGGTGCAATCTCACAAGAAGAATACGATCAGTTAAAAAAAGAATTAATTTAAAAAAAGGACTATAATATGTATGAATTAGTTAATAATAACCTTTTATGGTTATTAAGATTGCCTTTGATAGGAACTTTTTTTTATCATGGTTATCCAAAATTAGGTATTAAATTTATACCTTTTGTAATAAAACCAATTAGTGTTGCAAATTTAGGATTTATAGGATATTTAGTTGGCCCATTTGAATTCTTTGGTGCACTTTTTCTGTTAGTTGGTCCATTTATTAATGATAAGATTCAAAGAATTGGTGCATTAATGATTGCAGTTATTATGTCTGGTGCAATTTATATGCATTTATTTAATTGGAATGATACATTGAAAGATGTTGAATGGCAAATACTTTTACTTGCAGTTTCATTGTTCATTGCCCTTAAAGATTGTGATATTATGTTAGGAAATGATTAAAAACAATAGTCAGGTTATCGCAATAGGAGGAGGTGGTTTTGGTAGAAATCCTAATCATCGAGTTATAGAGCAATATATAATTGATCAATCTGGGCTAGATAATCCAAATATTTGTTTTATTCCAACAGCTAGTGCTGAGGATAAATCCTATACTGTTAATTTTTATAAAGCTTTTAGTAAACTAAATTGTAATCCTACACATTTGAATTTTTTTGAACGCACTCCTAATCTGCGCTCTATACTAAACAAACAAGATATTATATATGTTGGTGGAGGAAATACTAAAAGTATGCTTGCTGTATGGAAAGAATGGAAATTAGATATTTTGTTAAAAAAATTATATGATAAAGGAAAATTGTTTTGTGGAGTTAGTGCTGGCTCAATATGCTGGTATAATAAAGGGGTGACTGATTCTTGGGCAAGTAATCTAAGTATACTTGATTGTTTGGGTTTTATCGATGAGGTTAATTGTCCTCATTATTATGGTGAGAAAGATAGACAGCCATCTGTACATGCATTTATAAATGATAATAAAATTGAGTCTTGTTATGCCAGCGAAGATGGCTCAGCTCTTCATTATAAAGATGGGAAATTGATTGGTTCTATTGCCTTTTACAAAGATGCTAAATCTTACTTTATACATAAAAAATCAAATAAAATTATTGAAAAAGTAGTTCCAGGTATAGATTTAAATAATTATTAATTAACACAAGAAAGGTGTTGAAATGAAAAATTATCTTATAATTATAACTTGTTCTATAATGGTAGCAATTATTACAACAATAATACTTAAATACCTAGGGCTAGAAAGTACGGCTGGAATTGCAGGTGGTGTTGCTGGTGGTATTTCAGGGGCTTTGTCATCAATACTATTAAAAGACAAATAATCTTTCCGCTTGATTTTGTGGCGGAAATGATTAATAATTATTTAAAATTATGTTGATTAGAAGTATAATGTCTTGAATATTAATTATTTGATCTTCATTTATATCAGATGCATAGCTTTGTATATTTGATAATTCAATATTACCGAGTATGAAATTCATAATAACTACAAGGTCTAACACATCAATTGTTTCATCTAGATTAGCATCACCAGATATATAAGTAAATTGATCTAAGTAATCTATTAAAGTTCTAACCGTTTCGTTTGTTGCTTGAATTGCTGTTTCTGTGTCAATATATCCGCCTACATGAATATGTCCAGCTGTTAGGCATTTATCATCCCCAGTATAATTTAAATCTCTATACCATGTGCCGTGATAAGCCATAAACTCTGATACATACCCTCCAGGGTCACCATTAATATCGACATAAGGGTTTAAACCAATTGACATATTTTCAATCGCATTGATTATTTCATTGATTGGTAAATTTGAGTTTCTCTCAAACAGTATTGATTCATCTGAATCTGGAGGACTTGGTGTAGGTTGAAAAGGAGAGGTGAAATCATTTATCCAACTAAATCTATTATATGCATTAAATTCTAGTTCCCAACTTTGATCCATATATCCTCTGCTAAAGGTTATTGCTGCAATAGGTCTATGGTCATTGAAAATAGGCCAAAAATCCTCAGAAGTATCTTGATAATCTACTTCTAAATCACCAAATCCTTGACCGCAGCTACTACAATCTGGATTTGAAAATTCTGGAAAATAAGAGATAATATCATAACCACTATTTTCCCAGTCTTCACCTTGCCACCCATCAGGATTTAAATTTTCATTTTGGCTAAAGTGCCGTATCATTTCATTTGTTGGGGGCCAATAGCCTGTTAGTAAAATAACAGCATTTTCTCTTGATGTTATATTCAGTTCAATATTATCAATATCAATTCTTTTGTAAATTGAATTTGGATTAGGGCTTGAATAGTTAATCTCATCAAAAGGAGAGAGTTGACCAAATATCAAGTTTAAACTTATAATTAATAATATCATTATATCCCTATGTATTTAACTGTCTGAATTTATATATTATTACTAGTAATTTTTGTATAAAATTTTAATAAATAATTAATATGACAATTGAATTAATGATTATAATTACTGTTGTTCTGCTGGTTACTATAAATTTGTATGGTTTTGCATATTCTACATTAGTTACTAAATATCATTTTTTAGAACAAAAAAAAATTCAATCTAAAATCAATACCTTTAAATTACTTCTAGAGCGTACTCCCTTAATACTTTTTAATGTATCAATTTTAATTGTATTAAATGTGATCGGAATAAAATTTTTTCATACAATTTTCTTAACGGAATTCAATTCGTATTTATATTTAGGTTATGAAGTTTTATTTGTGTTAATCATAGATGATTTTTTCTTTTATGTTCTTCATAGAAAGATGCATGAATCTACTTATATATATAAAAAAATTCATAAAATTCATCATAGGGCTAACACCCCAATGCCATTTGAATATATCTATGTACATCCGCTTGAATGGATGTCTGGAATGATAGGTCCATTTTTAGGTATGTATATGCTTGGTGGAATTTCATTTTTTGCATATTGTGTTTATCTTATTGTTAGAAATATGCATGAGATACATATTCATTCAGGAATTAAAACATCAAAATATTTAAAGTATATTCCCTTGTATGGAATAAATGAGCATCACGATATTCATCATTCAAAAAGAATGGGCAATTATGCCTCTACGTTTACATTTTGGGATATTCTTCTTAAAACAAAAATCAAAGGGAATTAAAATAATTATGAATAAAATAATAATCAATTATAATGAAAAATTAATTACTGATAAAAAGTTATTTAATTCTTATGTTAAAAATTTAAAAAATCTATATCCAGGGCAGGTTACTTTTATTTTATCTAGTAAGCATGCATTTGATCTCTTATTTAATGATAAATTAATTTACTCTTTAGAAGATAGTTTTGAAGAAGGTTTGAAAATTGATAATGATATTTTAAATAAATCATTAAAAAATATTGAAAATTCTATTAATTTAAGTAATTCTAGGGATATTCCTAGAGTAGATGATATTGGCATAGTTGATTATTAAGATTATGGTTAAATTTTAATATGAGATATTTATTTATTATTATTGCATTTTCAATAACTTATACTCAACATTTTAATGTTGAGATTGAAGAAACAGGTGAATCTACTCTATTTATTTTCCAAAATACAATTTTATCATTACAAATAGGAGATGAATTGGGATTATTTGATGAGAATGGTATTATTGATTCAAATGGAAATGTAGGAGAATTATTAGTAGGATCGGGTATTTGGAATGGAGAACAATTAAATATTGTAGCTATTTCAAATCAAGATTTATCACAATTTGGAGGTCCTGTTTTACCTGGTTACTCTTTAGGAAATACAATGAAATTAAAAATATGGAGTCAATTTTCTGATATTGAATCAGTCGTAGATTATACTCTTCTATCAGGAAATGGAACATTTAATGGATTGTTTAGTGTTATAAATGAGATTGAATGTGAAAATATTGATATATGTGGATTTTGTGAAGGCTCCGGTGCTGTATATGAATGTGGATGTAACAACATAGAAGAAGGTGAATGTGATTGTGATGGGAATATATTAGATTGCATTGGTGTTTGTGGAGGTGCTTCAGTATTAGATGAGTGTGGGGTCTGTAATGGTCCAGGAGAAATCTATGAATGTGGATGTAGTGATATAGAAGAAGGTGCATGTGATTGTGATGGTAATATAGATTTAGGTTGTGGATGTGGCATAGAAGGGCCATCGGGATGTGATAATACATGTGGATCAACTTTAGAATATGATGAATGTGGAGAATGCGGAGGTAGTGGACCAAATCCAGGATATGATTGTTTAGATAATTGTATTATTGCTGAAGATTGTTTTGGTATTTGTGGGGGCTCTGCAATCTTAGATGAGTGTGGTGTTTGTGATGGTTCAGGAGCAACATTTTATTGTGATTGGCCATATTATATCTATGTTTGTAGTGAAAATGATTGTTTTGGTGATGGAGGAACTGGAGGTACTGATGGAGGTGGAGGATTCGATGGAGAAATTGATTACTCATCAGAAATTCAACCTATTTTTGAAATAAATTGTACAGAATGTCATTCATATGGTGGTGGATATGCAGGAGGCTTAGATTTAGGGTCGTATACAAATTTAATGGAAGGTGGTTATTCAGGAGATGTAGTTTGGCCTTATTATAGTTCAGCAAGTCTTTTAATTCAAAAATTAAATGGAACACCAGCAGCGGGTGATCAAATGCCCCTAAATGCTGAACCTCTCACTGGTGAGATAATTGAATTAATTGCTAATTGGATAGATCAAGGTGCTATAGGACCTGATGATGATGATAATGATGGAGGAGGGTGTGATGAAGGTCAAATTTTAGATTGTGATGGTAACTGTTTTGATGAAAATTTACTTGAAAATGGTATATGTAATGAAGGAATTAACGGGCAGCCTAATTTTAATTGCTCAGCTTTATTTTATGATGGAAATTGTGTAGATAATTTTGAAAATTGTTCTCCAGATTGTCCAGTTGGGATATTAGATTTTGGAGATATAAATGTTGATTTAGTAAATGATTCTTTATTAGGTCAAATGGAAATTATTATGAATTGTGAATTTGATGTTACAGAATTTGAAATTTTATTATCAGAAGGTATTAATATTTTAGAATTAACTAATGGGACAGCAATAGATAATAATTTCGATATTAATTATACTGATAGTTTTATTCAAGGTAATGGTAATGATATTCCCTTAAATTCCGGTGAACAAGTTATAATAACTATAGGGTTTGAAACTAACCAAAGTAAAATATGTTTTGATAGTTCTTTAATCACTACAACTCTTGGAATTGAATATTCAGCAGTATTAGGAGGCTGTATTTCATTAGATGCATATTCTGAGGGTTGGAATTGGATATCATTAAATAAGTCATTTGAAGATATGTCTCTAGATTCTATTTTATCATCCATTGATGGCAATGCTGAGTTTATAAAAAATCAATCAGTGTATGCAAATTATTATGATACTTTTGGTTGGTTTGGTACTTTAGAGACTATTAATAATGTATCTATGTATAAATTAAATATGATTAATAATGATGGAATTGCATTTAAAGGTGAAGAGGTTAATGTTAATGAAACAATATTGAATTTATTATCTGGTTGGAATTGGATTAGTTATGTTCCTCAAAATCCTTTAAATCTATCATTAGCACTATCTAATATACCCGATGGAAGTGCTGATTTTATAAAAAATCAATCGGCATACGCAAATTATTATGATACTTTTGGATGGTTTGGTACTTTAGATACTATGTATCCTCTAGATGGATATGTAATTAAAATGTTACAAAATGAAGAGTTTACATATAGTGAAGGAAATTTAGCTTTATTAAGTCCCACAATAATTGATATCCCTAATGATATGTTTAATTTAAATATTCATGATTATGAATATAATGCAACCATTACTACTGCATTATATGTTGATGATATTAGAGTCGATTCAAATGATTATACCTTAGTTGCTTATGATGGATTAGCATGTGTTGGATATACTAAGGGGCTTTACTTTCCTTTTGATGGTAATGTTGTATTTCCTTTAATGGTTTATGGAAATGAAGAAGGTTTAAACTTAACATTTAAAGTATATAATAATTTAACAGACATATATTTGGATATTGTAGAAGAAGTAGTGTTTGTTCCAGATATGAATTTAGGAGATGGTTTTAATCCTTTTGAAGTACATGCTTTAGAAAATCCAAATAATTATGTGATTAGTGCTGCTTATCCAAATCCATTTAATCCTGTGGTAAATTTTGATTTAAGTTTAGATGGAACTCATTATGTACAAGTAAAAGCTTATAATTTATCTGGTCAACAAGTAGCGATTATTCATGATGGAATGTTATCTGGTAATAATAAAATTAATTGGATGGCTATTGATCAAACCAGTGGGATATATTTTATACAAGTATCTATTGATGGTAAACTTGCTGCTAACAATAAAGTGATTTTATTAAAATAATTTATTTTCTAGAAATTATAATTTAATATTGAGTTTTTTATAAATAAAAGATAGTAGCCACGCTGGTCCAATTAATAAAAATTGTATATCTTTAAAAAAAGATGGTTTTTTGCCCTCGATTTTATGTCCAATAAATTGACCAATCCATGCTAAGATAAAAGCAGCTATATAGTAATTAAATAAATCATTTGATAAATATGTATGTTCTAATTTATTAATCAATAATAAACAAGAGCTTGAAAATATAAACATCCCAATTGTAATAGAATAGGACAGTCTAAAGTAAAATAAAATAGCTAAAATAATTAATACTCCTGCTAAATTTACTATGTATGCTCCATCTCCAAATGAAAATTTAAATAAAGATAGTAATCCTAAGAGAGTAAAAGTAATAACCGGAACACAAATCCAATGTATCAATTTATTTGTTTTGTTTTGATGGCTTTCGCCGTATTTATTTAGCCATTGTTCAATAGATGTATTCATATTTATTACTCCTTTATAGCGTATTTTTGCCAAAATTGTACTGATTTTGCCCATTTTTCTGATTCATAGAATCCTTTTGTGCCACCTGGTAATTGCAATTGATTTCTCATCATTGTTACAGCTCCCATAGGCATTTCTTCAATTCCTTTAGGTATTGCATGGAATGATATCAATTCCCAATCACTATTTGTGGTATCCTCATTAGACTCTTTAAGCACATCATTTCTATATATTATTAGCTCAACTGATCCTGTTTCTAGTGGCGTTCCATTTTTAGCTTTAATACGTATATAATGATCTTCTTCTGACCTTCTCCTAGTAACCTCTGCTTTTAAAATAGAATCATCATTAATTTTAACAAACGGGCAGATAAATTTGTCAGTTAGTTCATCTTCAATTTTTATAATAATAACACCATCACGGTATCCTTTGATAAAGTCATTGTTGTTTAATTTTTTTTCAGCGTATTTAGCTATTTCAGAAAAATCTAGTAAAGAGTAAGTTTTACCTGAATTAGGTTTTTGTCTGTATACAAATTCACTAACACCAACAGTAATTTTCAAATTATTTCCTTAATCATATGTTATTTCTTTTTAAGACTAAGTAGTTTTTTAATTTCTTCTTCGCTTGCAGCTTCAGTTTCAGCTGTTTTCATCCTAGATTTTAGATCCATTGTTTTCTTTTCAATATCTTTGTAAACAGATAGGTTTTTATCTGGTAAGGGTTCAAGCTCATCTTCCCATCTTCTTTGGTTTAACCATGTGGCAGGATGGGGGACATATTGAATATCTTTATATCGCCATCTTAGTAAATGCTCATGATAAATTTTAAAAATTTCATCAATATCTTTTTTTGAAAGTTTTTTCCATCGACGCTCTGCAACGATTTTAGCAACTTTTCTAGGGTATAAAGACCAAAATTTATTGAATTTTTCTTTGTTAGTCATGTCTCTATGTTAATATTAAATCAACTAAAATTACAATATCAAGTACATTAATTATGTTATCATTATTCAAATCTGCTGATGAATTAAATCCTGTTTGATATAAAATGATATTAATCGTTTGAATTACATCTAGAATGTTGATGATACCATCATCATTTAAATCACCTTGTAATTCAAGCTGCGGGCAATAATTTCCATCAGGTGCATTTTGTGGAAGTTTATTAGACAAATCTGATATTAGTTCATACATAAGAATATCTGTTGATTGGAAAAGTTCAGGTGTGCAAAGTTCCCATTCATTATCAATACCATTACATGTTTGAATATCATCTAATATTCCCATGTAGGATACCTCACACCAATAAAAATATTCTATTGCCATACACTCATAATCACATGTCCAATCATCGTAATGATACCAAGCCTCTTCAGGGTATTGATTGGGCATGTTTATAAATTGTCCACCTCTTGCTATATCCATAGCTGCGGACATGATAGATGAGTTTGGCTCAATGTCAAATTTTTCAGGGTAAATAGTTACGTGACCAACATGGTTTATTGTATGTATTACCTCTTCCACAGTTGCATCATCACCCCAATGGCCAGGCTGAGATGGATTAATTTCATTATTGAAAAGTACCGCAGATACGCCATCTCCATTATAATTGTTAAAAAAACTATTAGCAGCTTGAGAATTTTCAGAAGTAAAAATAGGCATTAGAGCAGATCTATTGGAAAGTTCTTGCTCTATTAAAGGATCATCAACAACTCCATCTTCATTATTATCAAGCAGTTCCGCTGCGATTGCAGCTGCATGTAATACTTTTTCATCTGAGATGTTTGATGGTGCGTATATTCCAAAGCAATCTAAAACATTAACATATTTTGAAAAGTATCCAAATCCAGGTTGATTTTGATTTGGGTTTGGTTCGATATTAAAGCAAACCTCATTTTGAGGCAATAAAAAACTGATAAGTAATAAATATTTTATATAATGATACATAAGGACACTAAATAATATATTATATATTTTTTTAAGATTTGCTATATAAATGTTTACCAAGTCCTATTGAATAGATATATATAGAAATAAATAGCCAAAAAACAATTAGTTTTTGTGAAACTACTTGAAGGGTAAGTGCTGCAGGGTTTAATCTAGGGTTTGGTCCAAATTCAGAGATTAAGATATAAACAAGAACCATTAAACCAAATATAATAAACCCATATGCGTATTTATTATCTATATCATTATTTTTAAAAATTAGTATTGAATATAAAACAGATGCAATACATAAACTCCTGAATATGCCATGAGCAAATAATATATGAGGATCTAAGAATAGATTAGCAGGAGTTAAGGATACGCCAATACAAGATATCCCTCCTGAAATTCCAAAAAAGGTTGCAAAATAAGTTAGAATATTTGAATTAAATGTTGATTTTATTGAATAGAATAACATAATGAATGTAAATCCACATAAAGATAAGCTAAAATTAAAAAGTATAAACGATAGAGTATTACTTTGATTAGAATAACTAATGCTATTACCTAGGTCACTAAAAAAGTTTTGGGTAAAAGAATATCCGATAGTTTCTGTATTTGTTATTGTGCCTCCTGGATAAAATATCATTGCTAGTAAATTGAATGCTATAAAAATTAGGATAGCAAATTTTGGCATTTTTAAAATCCAGAATTTTTTATTAATGAAATTAAACATAATGTATTAGTTTATATAATCCTTATAGATTTATTATAAATAATATTATTATATATTTAATTATTGGTTTAAAAGTAATTATATATATATAATATTTATCTTTCAAATTTAAATAAAATTTTGATATAAATCACACGAAATATGTTTTGTGGTGATTGTCACATTTTATTAATTCAGTTAATCTCATATTATCATAAGCAAAAAGTGGAGGTTGATAAGATGAAGCACATAAATAAAATAAGTAATAATATTAATAATAATAAAAATGCAACCTTAAGCAATATTGAAGATGCTAAATATTTAATGTTACTTTGTAAAGAAAGATCAGACTTAGTAATTAAAACAGAATTTGGCATCGGTCATTATAGATTCTTTAAATTTAATCAAATACAAGGAAATTTTGTTATGGAATTTCAGTTGTTAGAAGATAGCTCATTTAATGACACTGATAATATATTTAAGAATATTGGCCAGAAATGTTTTTTAACCACTGAACAATATATTTCTGTATATAGTTATCTGGGCCAGGCATAATATTGGTTTTAAATATTAATTGTTTTTAAATTAGACTTAGTGAGCAAAAGAAAATCAAATAATAATAATTTTACAAAAGTTACATCTTTTGTTGTTATAGTAGCTTTTACCTTTTCTATTGGCTATGTATTCTTTGGTATTGGAAAATCCTTTGGTAAAGGAGATTTTAATATAAACTCAGATAAGGTTTGGTGTGCAAATTGTCAAACTTACCATGATAAAGAAACAGCAGATGCAGAACAAGAAAAGCAAAAATTAACATGGTGTATTAATTGTCAAAAATTTCACGAACCTCGTGATGAATAATTAAGTTTTTGCCTGAACTTCCTGAAGTCCAAACAGTTGTAAATTCGCTCACTAAGTTAGAAAATAAAAAAATCATATCTTTTGAGTCTTCTTATTCAAAAATAATTTACAACCTAGATCAATCTTCTTTTACTAAAAATATTTTAAA
>Ga0066863_10000777_pt1 | contig 15555 bp, 10 predicted proteins | sample ETN02SmetaG_2_FD_65495 | JGI IMG/M metagenome (GOLD analysis project Ga0066863, IMG submission 65495) | Marine microbial and viral communities from oxygen minimum zone, Eastern Pacific Ocean - ETNP2014F10-02SV253 | ecosystem: Environmental > Aquatic > Marine > Oceanic ...
AATAACTGGACTATGGTTAGGAATTATTCATTTGATCCTGGAGATACCATTTGGAGCGTAGATGCCAGTCCAGATGATAGATTAATCGCGGGTTTGGCATCAGGTGGTGAATTGAAGGTATTTTGGACTAATAACGGAACAAAATACATGGATTATGACAATCATACTGGCGATTATGCGCTTGGTACTACATTTAGCCCTGATGGGCGATGGTTGCTGACGGGTGGTTTTGATAATAGGGTCAATATCTACAATGTCACAAATGCTTCTCATGTTGCGGGTTTTACAGATAGTTCTCGAGATGTCTATTCAATTTCATTCTCCCCTAACGGAGCATTCTTCGTTGTTGCAGGTGATGATGACGAGGCTCGCATCTATTTGAGTCCTGACAATGTAGGAAACATGTCAAATTACTCCTATGTTGCAAAGGTTGGAAGATTTGGTAGCAGCTCAAACAGCCGTGGTGTTAGGGCCGTTGAGTGGTCACCTGATAGCACAAAAATTGGATTTGCCCAGAAGCGAGGTCGAGCAACAGTCTATATTCTGCCAGAGGGATTCTTACAGTTGAGGGGGGATGTTACTGCTCAGTTAATGGAAAATAGTTGGCGCAGTAACTGGATTGGAGATGGCAGGCCTCTTGCTCAGTACAATTCCTCCCTTAATCAAATGACACAGGATCTCTGTAATGGCAACACGGGAAATAGAATTGGAGTAAATTTCAGTACCGCACAACAATTAACTTCACCCTTAGCAAACTATTCTACTTCTGGATTACTCAATTGCACCTCTACTAGCAGACAATTACTAGAGGTCCCTATTGGTAGGATGCCAGCATCATTCTTTGTTCAAGCAGGAGGGGCAGCGGAGGCCTGCTTGAAAAAAATGGGGGGCTTATCCATGGGTCAACTTAGATGGTTATTTTCGGGTGCAAGTGTTTCTACACTAACTCTTCCAGGTTGGGCCCCAGCAATGGATTTGACAAGCATTGCACCAAATGATGATGGTAATGGTGTGAAGGAGTGGGTTGATTTGGATTCATCTTGTCCAAATGAAGGATTACATGTTTTTGGAAGATGGGACAACCGTTCCATTCCTACAATGGCGGAGCAACTTTTCACATGTGCTGGTTGTCAATTTGATGAAAATTTCTATTCAAGTACCGGTGCGCGTTATAGATTCCAAGAGGAAACAAGATCTGATATTATTCATGCAGTCGAGCAAAATGATGAGGCCCTTGGTTTTACTGAGTTACGTGTAGTTGACAATAATTCTAATATTTGGCTTGTCCCAATTGCCGACAATTGGACCCATAGTGCCAAGGATCATGTTGCCGCTGGAGGTGTGGCAGTGCTGCCATCGTACAACAATAGTTCAGAAGGCATTTATCCAGCACAATCAGATTATAAATTCATAATCAACTATGCGGAGTTGGATGACAAGTTTGCTCTATTAGATTGGTTGTTGACTGATGATGGCCAAGATCAATGGGATGCTATGGGCTTTGTCCGACTCAATGCCCTAGCTAGAGTTCAATCGTGGGAGAGGATAGGGGTTGATGCAACTCATCTTCTTCCTGATTTAGATGATGATGGAGTTTGGGATGGTGATGATTTATGTCCAAATACTTGGCAGGGAGAGTCAGTCGACGATAATGGGTGTGCCTCTCATCAATTAGATGACGATGGGGATGGATATTACAATAATGAGGATGATTGTATTAATCAATTTGGCACCTCCCTTTGGCCTCAAGTAGGGTGCCTTGATACTGATGGTGATGGCTGGATGGACACATCCGATGCGTACCCATCTGAGCCTAGCCAGTGGGCTGATAGTGATGGTGACGGCTTCGGTGATAATTCAACTGGAATCAATGCTGACGATTGCCCTAGTGTTGAAGGCAATTCTACCAATGATAGATCGGGTTGCCTTGATGATGATGGTGATGGCTGGTCAAATTCTGATAGCGGCTGGTCCATTTCAGAAGGAGCAGATGAATTTCCTCTAGATCCGGTGCAATGGATAGATGCTGATGATGATGGATATGGTGATAATTACTCATATACATTAGATGCCAATAATTTGAGGGTTAACCAGATAGGTGATGCCTTCATACTTGACTCCACACAGTGGTCTGATAATGATGGGGATGGCTTTGGTGATAATCCCGAAGGCATAGATAGTGATGATTGTCCTAATCAGCCAGGGACTTCTAGTTTGGATTCATTGGGTTGCCCTGATGCCGACTTTGATGGATGGTCTGATTCTGTGGACTTATTCCCCAACGAAATCACCCAATGGGCTGATTTTGATGGGGATGGTTTTGGTGACAATTGGGAGGGTGCCTCTCCTGACCAATGTGTTGAAACCCCCTTCTCGGAGATTAATGAAGTAGATGACTATGGGTGCGGTCCTTCCGAAAGGGATTCAGATTCTGATGGAATTATGGACAACGCAGATTCCTGCCCAAATACTCCAATGAGTCAGGCCATATGGGTGCGTGCAAATGGTTGCTCTGAAGAAGAGAGTGATGATGATTCAGATGGTGTATTCAATCCCGATGATGGTCCTAACGGGGTGTTCAAAAATGATGCGACTCAATCAGCAGATAGTGATGGGGATGGTTTTGGGGATAATCCAAATGGCACTAATGGGGATAACTGCCCAACTACCTATGGCAACTCCACCTCTGATAGGAAAGGTTGTCTGGATTCAGATGGTGATGGTTACAGTGACCCTGGATTTGGTTGGGGTGTTACTCAAGGTGCTGATGCATGGAAGGTGGAACCTTCACAGTGGTCAGATTATGACAAAGATGGATATTATGATAATTACGACAATCCGGTATGGACGGCATCACGTGAGGATGGGTGGCCAGGGAAGTATGTAGCAGGTGCTAGGATGGCAGATAAATGCCCTATGGTTGCTTCAGATAATTCATACCCCGATCCTGGTTGTCCGGAACAAGAGTCTACTTTTGTACTAAATAATACGGGTGGTTCATCAGCCGGAATCCCTACATCTCTCATAGCAATTGTTGCTCTTATGATGGTTGGTCTTGGTGGATTAGTTGTTGCAGTAATGATGAAGCAAAGAAAACCTAAGAGGCGCAAGGGTGCTAAGAAAAGACGCCCATCATCTAGGCTTGAACAAGCTCTAGATGTTGTGGATGAGGCTGCCGAAGAATGGCTCGATGAGCAAGTTGTAGAAGATAGTCCCAGTTGGGATTTGGAAGGTGTATCAGGCGATGATGGGGTCGAATGGCTTGAGTGGCCAGAGGGTAGCGATTCATGGTGGCAACGAGATGATTCAGGCTACTGGGTAAAATGGCAACAGTGATGCTAACTGCTATCAACAACCCCTCTATCGACGGGTTATGGGGATAGAGAAGATTGCAGTATTGGGTGCAGGGCAGATGGGTAATGGGATTACTCAAGTTGCTGCTTGTGCAGGATATGAAGTAACAATGATTGATATCAAACAAGAATATATTGAAAATGGTTTGGCAACTATAGAGCGCTCACTAAGCAAACTTGTATCAAAGGAACGAATGAGTCAGGCAGATTCAGATTCTGCTAGGGCAAATATTTCAATATCAACGGAAAAATCATCAGCAGCAACTGCAGATTTAGTAATCGAGGCAATACCTGAGATTCCAGATTTAAAATTCTCGACTTTCAAGGAGATGGATGAGATTTGCAAGGATGGTGCAATACTAGCTAGCAATACTAGTAGCATTAGTATCAATGAGATTGCGAATGCAACTAGCCGCCCTAGTTGTGTAATTGGTATGCATTTCATGAATCCTGTCCCGATTATGAAATTAGTTGAGGTAATTACAGGTTCTCAAACAGACCCTGAAGTCACTTCTGCAGTAGTTGAAGCAGCAGAAAGGATGGGTAAAGTGGCTCTCTGCTGTAAAGATTCTCCAGGATTCATTTCTAATAGACTTCTATGCCCTATGCTCAACGAGGCTATACTAGCATTGCAGGAGGGGATTGCTGAACCAGAGGCTATTGATGGAATTATGAAACTAGGAATGAATCATCCCATTGGTCCACTAGCTCTTTCAGACTTGATAGGGCTAGATACTGTTCTTCACATAATGAATGTCTTGCATGATGGTTTTGGTGATGACAAATATGCACCTGCGCCATTGCTTGTCAACATGGTGGGTGAAGGAAAACTTGGTCGTAAAAGTGGTGAAGGTTTCTACAGGTACTGACGATAGACAATTTGCTCCAATGCTTGCTTGCTTTATCTACTCTAATAGAGCGGTGTGTTGAGGCAACTATCATAAGAGGCCACTACGGGGTGCACATTGGGATAGGCATGGCAGGCACGGAGAAGGTTGAGATTCGTACTTTGAAGGTGGGGCGATATTGCACCGTAGATGATAATGCTTACAAGATTTTGAGGATATCCAAATCTAAACCTGGCAAGCACGGTAGTGCCAAGGCTCGACTTGAGTTAGAAGACATATTTTCAGGCCAGAAGAAGAGCCATGTCGGGACAGTCACTGACAAAATTACTGTGCCTATTATCGAGAAAGGTTCCGCTACTATCACTCACATACAGGGTAGTGAAGTTCATGCAATGGATGCAAAGACATACGAAATGATGGTTTTACCACTAGAAGATGGACTCAGTTTAGAGTCTGGAAAGGAAATAATGTGGATGGAAGCCTTGGGAAGATTCAAGATTATTCGTGATCATTGAATAAAATAGTCATAGAGGAATTAATTTGAAGTGGGTGGGTATCAACCACTTGTCCCCTAGAGGGCGGTGATTGCATGGGAGTCAAACGCTCGGCCTATCGTCAGCCAGCTACAGCAGAAGGCTTGAAGGCAATTGAGGACGGCAGTCTAACATGGCTAGATCAAGAGATGTACAAGAATCTCAACACTGGAGTACTTGAGCAGTATCTCGAAGAAAAAAATCTTGAAGATGCCTTTGAGGTTAGTCATTGGTCATTAAGCAAAGTTCTGATAGGAATTTTGATTGGAGCGGTATTTAGTGGCGTAACAGCATATATTGGTCTAAAAATAGGACTTGCAGTTTCAGCGGCATGGTACATTGCTTATCTTCTTGGTATGGCTCTTAGATGGTCCCCCTCTGAAGTGAATATCGCCACTAGTGCAACTACGGGCGCAACTCATGCCTCTACTGGTTTTATTTTCACTTTCCCAGCAATATTTCTGTTAGCCAGTAGTCCTGCTTATGAGGTTCAAGGTGGCCATCTGATAAGTTCAGTTGATACTTTACAACTTGCTTTCATAGGAATCATTGCCTCAATGTTTGCAGGATTTTTGGGGGTGATGTATTTCATTATTTTCAGAAGAGTATGGTTGGTTGAAGATCCTTTACCTATGCCAGGTTTCGAAGCAACTTTGGTCTTGCTTGACATCGCTTGTGATGTTTCAAGCGGAGCGGCAGAACAAGCAAAGGATTCACTTAAGACAGTAGGTATTTCTACAGTTGCAACAATGTTATTCATGTTCTTGATAGACTATCCACTTTCATGGAAGCGTCATCTTGACGGAGTATCAGCCTCTTTTGCAGATGTTGTTGCTCAGAAACTTTCCTTTGCTGGAACTGCACTTTCATCGATTTTCAGTCACCACGCACTGCATCAACCCGCAGGGATAACTACAGTTGAAGGAGAACATGGGACTTGGGATGGAGTATCAAAGGGAATTACTCACTATGATCCAGATAAATTCAATCCATTTGAGTACACATATCTAGGGATTGAGATGTCGCCCACTCTATTTGCAATAGGCTGGTTCATGAGATTGAGGGTTGCAATTCTAGTTAACTTAGGTACTCTTGTTGCTTGGTTCTATCTAGTGCCTCTAGCAGTAGGGCTCGATGTCCCTGTATACATAGCTGCTCTAGGGGACTATTTCACACTATCAGATATCGGTAATCCTGAGACTGCTCCTCACAGCCCAGTAGTTCAGATGGTAGTATATTCTACTCTGATTCGAGTCATTGCAATTGGGGCTATTCTTGGAGGGGGTTTCCTAGGGCTAGCAAAGATGGCTCCCACTTTTGTCAATATTTTCGGAGATATCAGTAAGGCGTTCAAGGGAGAACAGGGGGCTGAATATATGGAAGGTAAAGGTTGGTATGAATGGCCATTATATCACTTGCCCATTTTCATCTTGATATCATTCGTAGCAATGACATTCATTTTTACTGTAGGTGGATTCCCCCTCGTCCCAAGTTTATTATTTGCGATCATTGTAGGCATTGCTACATTTTTACTAGGGGCAATTGCAGTTCGAGTAATGGGTGAAACTGGTATCGAGCCAGTTAGCGGCACCTCATTCATAGTGTTACTTGGTTTACTAGGATTATTCCTAAACTTGAGGGATATATTCGGTTTATCTAAAGAGGAAGCAATACTTCTTGGTTTAGTTGGTACTACAGTATTCGGCTCAGCAATTTCAATGTCTGGCACAGTAGTTGGAGACTACAAGAACAGCCTCTATATTGGTAACAGGCCTTATCATATCTCTAAAGGAAATATCATGGGGGTAGTCCCAGGTGCCATATTGGGTGCAGGTGTTGCTATTTTCCTTTCTAAGATGCTTGCAGAAGGTAGAATTGACCTTTTGGCACCACAGGCAAATGCGTTCGCAACGTTCACAATTTTATTAGCAGAGAATGAAGGTAATCTCTCAGCCCTTGGTCTTGGTTTCTTGCTTGGTTGTTTCATTGAGTGGGCTACAGGTATGGGTACCTCATTTGGCTTAGGTATGTATCTGCCTACTTTAGCCACTTTCCCTATGTTAATTGGTGGTGGATTACGTGATTGGTGGGAGGCAAAGCGATTGAAGCCCAAGGTCGAAAAAATACGTGAGGCTGAAGGCAATAAAGTTGCAGAGAAAACACGTGCAATTATGCTATTGGGGACATTTATGTTAGCCGCAGGTATGTTGACTGGTGAAGCATTCCTTGGTGTAGAGAGTGCTGTGTTCGCGGTTGTTGATGAGTTGCCTACTGGAGAAGAAGAGCCTCTAATGAATGGTGAATTGCCAGTCCTTGGTGAGGATGGTGAACCAGTGATGGAGGATCAAGTACTAGGTGACCTTTCATGGTACCCATATGCTAGATTTGGCGCATTCGTGGGTATGAATGTGATGTTAGGTTTAGGTATCTATCTATTATTCCGTAAAGCCGGAATCATAGGGCCTAAGGATGATTTGTTAGACGCGGAACTAGGCTGAGTTGGTATTCTTGGCAAGCGAGCCACCACCCACCTTTGCATGGTTGGTTTTAGCATGCTCTGTTTTGGCAGTATCTAGTGCGGGGGCAGTCTTTCAATTAATAGATCAAGTCCCTCCGCTATTGCGGGCTTCATGGAGGTTGCAGGGTACAGCATTACTACTCTTACCGCCTTGCCTCATACAATTATCAAAATTAAAAAAAACATCACCTGAAAAATATTCAAGGATTTGGGATAAGCAAGTAATTGTAGCAATAATAGGCTCAGGTTTATGCCTGTGGATTCATTTTGGAAGTTGGGTTTGGTCATTAGACCATACTTCTTTAACTCATAGTTTACTTTTTGTTACTGCTCACCCACTAGTTATTGTTTCAGGGCTGTATTTGTTGGGTAAAGACATAACAAAAAAACAGGCTAGTGGGGCATTTGTTGGTTTTCTAGGGGCCGGGATAACTTTGTTAGGAGTTACAAATGAAGGGGGCGTCACTCTAATAGGTGATTTCGCAGCTTTCATAGGAGCGGTTGCCTTTGTTGGATACCTAACTGTTGGTAGATTATTACGTACTCAAATGCCTCTATTCATCTACGCATTTCCTGTTACATTTTTGGCATCTATATTGTTATCTTTAACATCATTAATTATTGAAGGTGCTACACTAGATTTATTGCCCTCTAGATTATCAGTATTCGGTTGGTATGATATTATTTGGTTGCCTGCAATAGCTTACTTGGCGTTTTTCCCTGGGATTGTAGGGCATACTGGAATTAATGGGGTTCTGCGTTGGTTCCCTCCTATTTTCATTTCTGTAGCAGTATTATTTGAGCCGTTATTGGGTTCTGTAATAGGTTGGATGCTTGGTACTGCTAGTATACCAGGCGTTTACACATGGGTGGGTGGTCCCTTCCTAATAGCAGGTATCATATTGGTGACCCTCGGTCAGAAGGAAGAAGGGGTATCGTCCAGCATTTCAAAAGAGGTCGAAGAATGAAGCATACGATTCTAATTACCAACGATGATGGCGTAGAGGCTCCAGGTTTAGCCGCTCTTGTTAGGGGTTTACATGAAGAGGGTTATCCAGTTGTTGTATGCGCGCCTGACCGCGAAAGATCAGCTTCTACTATGCATATTACATTACATAAATTATTGAAATTAAGGCGTAGAAATGACTTGGAAGAAATCTATAGTTCAAGCAACGAGGGTCCCGAATTATACATCTTTGATGTTTCAGGATTTCCTGCTGATTGTGCTATGACTGCACTCGAAGGTGGTCTTCCAATAGAAATTCCAAAACCTTCTCTTTGTATTAGCGGAATTAACCGTGGGCCAAATATGTCAGTTGATGTTTTTCATTCTGGAACAATTGGTGGTGCTAGGCAGGCCGGAGCTTGCGGGTTGCCAGCTATTGCCACAAGCATTAACTCATTTGAGCCAAATGATTTCTCTTTAGCTGTTGATGCAACCTTGGAATTAGTCAGAAAAGTTTGTTCAATTATCCCCCTAATTCCTAATAATTTAGGTAGGCCGGATGGGACATTCAGTAAAGCGGTTGGAAATTCAGATGAAGAATTGCTGAGGAATTCACTGAAAATGGGTGATATTTATCTTAACCTAAATACTCCTGTTGATTGGTGTGGAGAGTATTCTTCTACACACTTAGGTGGTAGGTGGTATCGAGGTCCAATCAAAATCATTGAGGAGGAAGAAAAACATTGGATGATTCATTTAGGTGCTGCTAAAATTGTTGACGAACCTCTTGAACATGGAGATTCACATTGTGTAAGCCTAGGTAGAGCAAGTGTGTCAACATTAGGAACTTGGCCCCAAGGTCACCCATTATCTATTTCTGACTCTTTATTGGCTAAGACTGTTGATGATTCAGGATTGCCAACTTGGTTAGTTGAGGTTTAGTGATACTGAATTATCTAGTAAATGGTGCACAATGCCAATAGCAATGTGGCCTTGAATCCAGTTTTCACCTAATGATCTAGGCTGGGTGTAACTATCTAGAGTTTCTTCTTCCTCTATTGTGAAAGGCTGGTCGTCTGAGATGATAAATCCTAATTTGTCGTAGTCATCTGATTTGTCATCACGCCAAAGCAGTGGTGCGTTTGCATCTAACTTAACCATTGCAACATTTTCTCTCTTCCACTCTTGTAGGGTGGTTTCAATATCACCGCCAGAGTGCCAAATACCGGGGTGTAATTCAACCCAACATCCTCTTGGTGGGGTGGGTTCAACAATTATTTTTGCAATTTGCCCTCCTAATGCTCTTTCATCAGGGTGGAGGCCCCATACTTTTGAACCATCAAACCAGATTCTTCTTGATGGCCCTTGGCCACCCATTAGGTGAATTGTGATATGAGCATCTTGTCTAATTCCATGGGATAAGAATAATGCGGAATTAATAGCGCGCATCAATACATCCATTCGGCCACTTGAACCAGATAAATCATTCAATACTAACTTCCCATTACTAGGGGCGCGATGACCTATGATGGCGAATCTACGTTCTACCAAAGTGACACCTCACATTGGCATATCGACATCATCCATGTCGCCCATCATTTGTTTCATCTGCTTTCGCAATCTGCGGTTCCCTTTCACTCCTTTCATCATTTTTCGTGAGCGTTTCCATTGTGCTATGAGATCTCGAACATCTTTTTCAGTAGTTCCAGAGCCGCGCGCAATTCTCTTGATTCTCTCCCTCTTGAGGACAGTTGGTTCATTCTTCTCATGTGCAGTCATACTATCCATAATGATTCGAAATCGCTCAAGATTCACTTGCATCTCTTCTTTTTGTTTTTTTGACATATTACCCATGCCACCTAAGAAACCCATAGGCATGTGGGAAAGTATTTTGTCAACAGTGCCAATCTTTGACATCATTTCCATCTGTTTATACATATCATTTAATGTAAATCTTCCAGACATTAATCGTTCAGCAATTCTCGCGGCTTCTTCTGCATCAAGGTCTTCAGGTGCTAAGTCAATCAAGCCTCTGATGTCGCCCATTCCAAGTAAGCGAGAGATGAATCGGTCAGCCTCGAATTTTTCAAGATCAGCAATTTTCTCACCTTCACCAATGAATACGATAGGTGCACCAGTGGTTGCTACGGCTGAAAGAGCACCGCCACCACGTGCTGTACCGTCTAGTTTTGTCACGATGACTCCGGTAACACCAACTAAATCGTGGAAGGATGCGGCGACAGGGCCAGCAGCTTGTCCAACTTGAGCATCTATTACTAGGAAACGCTCAGTTGCATTCGCAACTCGATGGATAGCATCTAGTTCATCTTGCAAATCTTGGTCAAGTCTATCACGGCCAGCAGTATCAACAATAACAAGATCTGCTCCCCCAACAGCTTCCAAACCATTTCTGACGATAACTAGCGCATCAGTCTCATCAGGCTCACCGTATACTTCAACAGGTGAATCAGCAAGTAACTGCTTCAATTGTGCATAAGCGCCAGGTCGGTGAACATCGGCTTCAATAACTGCGATCTTCATGTTATGCTTTTTTCGCCACCATTCGGCAAGTTTTGCAGTAGTAGTTGTTTTTCCTTGACCGTACAGCCCTACCATGAGGATTGTTTGGTTATGGGGGATAATCTCACGAGGAGTGCCTAGCATACGAACAAGTTCAGTGTATAGGATATTCAAGGCATGAGTTTGTAGATTAACTCCTGGGCGTGGTTCTTCGTCACGCATACGTGATTCGAGTCGTTCTGAAATCTCCTTGGTCTGTCTGACATTGAAATCTGCTTCTAGTAGTGCTTTACGAATGCTGCGGACCATTTCAGCTAGCAATTCCTCGTCCAACTTTCTTTTGCCCTTGAGAGATGCAATAGCACCAAAGATGCCAGACTTCAATCCCTCAAGCGCCATGTTCTCACCAAACGGGCCGTGCCCTATGTAGTGTTTGAATCCGCCGCACTTACTAAAGTTGACCCGATGAATACATCAGCAAAAAATGGGTCGCGATAGTCATGGGAGTCGGCTTGCCCCAATATCAAGTACAAATGCTGCTTGTGATTGGTTTGCTTGGAGTATACGCTGGTTGGCGTGGTGGGATGCAGCGAATGGCTGGATTCTATGATATGCCAAATGCAACTAAACACCTCGCATTTGGAATTGTTTTAGGCGCTCTAAGTGGCATATTGATTGATGGTCTTTTCATTGAATGGGTGGCTGAATTAGGTGCGGTCCCACTTGAATCTATAGGATTAATGATTTTTCTTGGCCTACTCCAAGCACTGTTATTCCACTTTTTATTGACAAGGAAAAGTGTGAGGGTGCTACGAGCCCCTCCAACTTCAGGTTGGACCATGGGTTTGGGCATGGGTGCGCTTCAAGCATCATACCTTATGATTCGAATGGCAGATCCTAATTGGCCTGGTTTTGTTTCAGGATTTGATTACAAAATGGTCTTTGTTGGTTTATGGATTGCCCTTACAATGCCAGCACTCGAGGCAATAATAGGTTCTTGGCAAGGAGCTGCTGTTGTAGAAAAAAAACCGTTGTCAGTTTTATGGCAAGCTGGCCTATTTAGGGGCTTCATTCTAATTGTTATTCTACTAGGTATTACCTCACAACCAATTCTCCTGATTGTGTTGCCCCCTGCCGTATTGTATGGTTTCTCTAAGGCTGAAGAAAAGTGGTTACCATCTGCACTGATTCCATCAGTCCGGCAAGAGTATGATCGCACTCAAAGAAAGGCATCAATTAGAGCCGCAATTAGAGATAACCGCGAACAAGGTATGAGTGTTTTAGAATCTGAAGAATAGTGTGTATCGGCTACTATTGCAATTGTTGCATGGAGAACCGTTATGGGGTTCGGCGGGGCACAATAACTTGATGACGCGTTGCCCTTATTGCATGGCGCCCTCTAATTCGAGGAGTCCCATCTGCCATGGTTGTGGCAGAGTTGTCAGTGGTTCGCGTGGAATGGCTACCCGTGTTTCACCAGCAGGCGTCCCAGTAATGCAACCTCAAAGGGTTCAGTATGGGGTTGATCCTCGCCGTCGCTCAAAAATGGATAGGCAAAGAAGGGAAAAGAAGAAGTCAGGTAAGCAATTTAGAAATCTAATTCTTGTTCTTGTAATTGCTTTCGTATTCCTTTTTACACCAGCTCAAGAGCATGTAAACAAACAACTGAGTATTTGGCTAGATGATTTGTGGAAAACCATTGGTCCAGCACATGAATACCCAGTATCTACTGAATATACTCTTCAGAGAACTATTGAGATTGATAATTTTGATGCAGGTGATAGAAACTTCGTTTATCGTTTACCAATCCCTATACAACGTACTAATCGGGGTATTGATTCCTTTGCTTTTGATAGAGGTGGGAATTTGGACATGGCCATTAGTTTACAATGGGTTAAGTCAATGCAGGTGGGGGCGGGTTTCTCTCATCTTGATGTCCCAGTCACACATGAACAGTACCTAGGTCCCGAATCGGCATTAGATAGTGGTGATGGATTTTCAACAGTTCATTGGCCCCCCAAAGGTCCAGGTAATGAACGGTGTGAATTTGTTAGGTGTTTAATTTGGACTGGAGATATCCCTGCTAATTCTGTTGCTAGATTGATTGTCACCTATGAAATTGAATCATATTCTTATACATGGACAAAAGAAGATACTATTTCCACAACCATTACTGGTCAATCAATAGGTATGGGGGTTGACAACTCAGGTGGGTTTGATGATTTGTCTAGGCCCGGATGGATACGATCAACAACTGATTACATAGGCGAGGAGCATCAGTGGTATGATAGAAATGCTGGTGGGTCGGTCAGTAACTGGGCCATTGATGGAGATCATCATTTAGTTATTTCAACTGCAGACAATATTATTGCTAGTCTACCAACTAGTGAACAGAACAACATTTACGCCTTTGCCCATGCAGCTTTCATTCATGTGCGTGATACAATACAATATGGTCCTGGTTCCCCTTATCCCCCCAGAAGTGGCCCAACTTGTCTAGCTCAAGGCATAGGTGACTGCGATGAGCAATCAAATGCATGGATGAGTCTATTGAGGACACGTGACATACCTACTTGGTACGAGTTTGGGGCCCTCACTTCTATGGCTCACGAGGTTTGGGAAGCCCACGCATGGTCAGTAATTTTAATCCCTTACGATGTTGATTGGTGTAATTCCAATGGCATTAATCTAGATAGTTGCTATCTTGAAGGTTCTGTTGATGTTGTCAATAACAAGTGGTTAGTTCACACTCCAACAGCATTTTCGGAGTTTTTAGAGCCTGAAAGTCCACAGGGGATTGCATCTGAAGAATTCTATAAAGTGATGTCCATCAACGCATTTGCTTATAATTGGATGGAGTCATGGGATACAATTGTTGGCCCATTACATACTGGTGGTACTTTTAAGGTGCCATACATAATTGGAGAGTGAAAACTCAAATGCAATGTGCTTTCCCGAAAGATTGCCCAAGGGTGCTTCCATGAGGATAGTTATTGGTGGGGCCGGCGAGGTCGGCCGTGGAGTTGCTAAGGCATTGCGCACCGAAGGTAGGGATGTTGTTCTCATTGATTCTGATCCTGCAGCGATAAAAGAGGCCCAGGCATTGGACGTGCTAGTTGTACAGGGTGATGCGACTATTAGGGCAGATTTGATGGAAGCTGAAATTGAACGCGCTCAAGTCTACATTGCGGCTACACAACGTGATGAAATAAATCTACTATCCTGTTCTTTGGTAAATGATATTTGTTCATCATCTAAAAATGGCAGAGAGTTGATGACTATCGCTAGAATTCATGATGCGAAATTAGTTTCTGCAGAGGATGAAGGTTCACTTGAACGCTGGACTGGGACTAACCATACAGTTTGTTCCGATTTGCTTGTAATAGAGGATTTGAAGGCTGGTTTGAAGGGCTCCTCTATGCATGAAGTACTCTCTCTAGGGAATGATGCTTGGGTAGCTGTGGTCCAAGTTCAACCTGATGCTGATAAATTAATTAACCAGACAATATCTCAAGCAGAGAATAATGTAGATGGTCTTCCTAGAATATTTGGAGTTAAAGATTCAGGAGAAAAGAGTAAAATTCCAACTCAAGAAACTGTAATTAAAAATAATTCATTGTTAGCTTTCGCAACTATTGGAAAACACACTTTTACTAGAATTTCTAAGGCTGCTGGCCATAATCCTCCAATATATCCTGAAAAACCTAGGGTACTGATTTTTGGCGCTACTAGACTTGGTAGACAAATAGCCCGTTCTTACCTTGAAGAAGGATGTAGGGTTACAGTGATCAGTGAGAGTTTGGAAGAGGCAAATGAGTTGGCTGGAAGTGAATATGGTAATACTGAATTGCTAGATTCTATTCATGGAGATCCGCTAGATGCGGATTTATTGCAGGAGATTGATATTGATGACCATGACATATCTATCGCAGCACTGAGGGATGATCAAGCAAATATTGCGGTTTCATTACAAGCCGCTGAATTAGGTATTGAACGAACAGGAATGGTGTTGGATGATAGTCAGATGGCTAAAGTTGCTAGAAGGATTGGCCAATCATATGCTGTAAGTCGTAGACGCATTGCAATAAATTACATATTGAGACAAGTACATAGCAAAGTGGAAGGTAATTATCACTTACTGGATAGTGTGCCAGAATTAGTTGGTATGTCAGCAAAAATAGTTCCAAGAAATAAAATGATAGGAAAACAGGTAAAGAAATTGGAAGGCAGCATCTGTAGAGTCGCTTTCATAGAGCGTTCATCCGATACTGATTCTGAAAGTATCATTCGGGCAACACCTGATTTATTGTTGAAAGAAGGAGACAGATTGATGTTATTTGTCAAAGTTAAGCAAGTCAGTGAAGTTGAGAAGCGGCTATCGGGAAGTTAAACAATGCGCAAAGAAATACTCGCCTTAGTGGTTGGTTGGACACTTATTTTGTTCACCGCCCCTCTTGCAATAATGCTCTTAGTTGGCGTTTATCTAAGTGGTTTGATCATATCACTCAAAGCATATTTGTTTCCTTCAATATTATCAATCAGTTTAGGATATATCCTAATAAAAATAGGGACTAAAAATGAAGATTATGATAGTAATCGATTAAGAGATAAGGAAGCCTTTGCGGCTGTAGCTCTAGGTTGGCCCATTGTAGTCGCAATTGGTGCACTACCGTTTTGGCTTGGTGGAATGTTCCATGGGCCTTGGGAACTAATAAATGGCTCTTCAACTCTTAATGAGGTGCTAGGGGGTTATGTACGATCATGGTTTGAATCGATGTCTGGATTTACAACTACTGGTGCTACTGTTATTGATCCAAGAACAAGTCCTGTTTGTCAG
>Ga0066863_10000820_pt1 | contig 15262 bp, 12 predicted proteins | sample ETN02SmetaG_2_FD_65495 | JGI IMG/M metagenome (GOLD analysis project Ga0066863, IMG submission 65495) | Marine microbial and viral communities from oxygen minimum zone, Eastern Pacific Ocean - ETNP2014F10-02SV253 | ecosystem: Environmental > Aquatic > Marine > Oceanic ...
CAGATTATCTTTTTTCCATCCTGTTTTTCTATTGTGATATCCATGAATGTGAATTCTGTTCTATTCACCTTGTATCTCCAAGCTTCTACCAAGGCCTCCTCGTCAATCTCTCCATTTTCCCTCAATAGTAGAAATTTGTCAATATGACCTGGCCATCGCACAGTATATTCAGAGAGAGATTGCGAGGTGATTGCTGGATTCTCAAGTAGGGATCTTAGCCCATCTGTGAGAAATGCCTCCATTTCACCGTGTTCTCCTGCCATGAGAGTGTGCCTATCAGTTATTGCTGGAACTTCAATCTCAATGCCATCTTGCCTGATTCTAGCAGGTCGAGTGTACTCTTCGATAACATCTGTAGGGGAGAATGGGGCACAGTAACTCCATTCATTATCGGGCTCAATGGGATTACCTCCAACCCTTATTCTGATGGATTTGAGCGGCTGATTCCCTATTTGCTCATGTGCAACTACCATATTGGATACCCCTGGAGCAATGCCGCAATCATGTAACATGGATGCACCATTAATATCAGCCAATTCAGATAGATTTTCAGGTGATTTATCAGAAAATGCCAGATCGCACACATTTAATCCACAAGTAAGCAAATCAGCTCTTATGGAGTTACCAATCCTCCCAGGTAGAAGATTCAAAATCAAATCATATTGATTTAGATTGTTGGAATTAAGGTATTTGAAAGCATCCATATCTAGAATTTCAAATTGAAGATTACTTCTAACCTCTTCTAAAATTGGAACATTTGAGTGGCCGAGTGCAACAGCGGTCACTTCGTGACCTTGTCTGGCTAATTGGTCGCAAATGTAAGAGCCAACCAAACCGGCACCAAAGGCGAATATCCTTGCCATGTACTCGAGGAGGGGTGGGGGGTATATTGGGTTTCAACAATCAGCACCTTCAGCCTATTACAGCCGTAGCATTCATGCCCTGTATGCATCCGAGTGTGCTTCGGGGAGCAGATGGCAGGCGGAATAGCGATTGACCCATGGTCATCAAATCAGTCGACAGACTATGCCAGAATAATTGATCAGTTCGGGTTGGAATCGATAGACTACTCATTACTACCAAACCCACACATGTTACATCGCCGTGGCATCATTTTTGCCCATCGTGACCTCAATCTTATCTTGGATGCTCACTCAAGTAGCAAACCATTTGGCGTATTGACCGGATTGATGCCTTCTGGTCGTATGCATCTAGGTCACAAAATGGTAGTTGATCAAATAAAGTGGTTTCAAGAACAGGGTGCTGATGTTAGCATAGCAGTCGCAGATTTAGAGGCGTTGGCTACTCGTGGCGTGTCACTGGATGAATGCCGTAGGATCGCTTTAGGTGAATATGTTGCAAATTATGCTGCTTTAGGCCTCGATGTCGAAAATACACAGGTATATTTTCAATCTTCAAGACCCGTGGTTCAAAGATTAGGTTTCATGTTAGGTAAGAGAACTAACTTGACAGAGTTTGAAGCAATTTATGGGTTTGCTGGTGATACAAACTTAGCACATGTCCAAGCCCCATTAGTTCAAGCAGGTGATATTTTACACCCTCAATTGGAAGAGTATGGGGGATTGAGGCCCATAGTAGTCCCCGTTGGGGTCGACCAAGATCCTCATCTTCGACTTACTCGAGGAATTGCATCAAAGACTAACTGGTTTAACATCAGTAAAAGGAAGTCAGGTGGTTTAGTAATCGGCCTTTCATTACAAGATGAGAACTCTCATGCACTAGGAATTGGAATTGATGGTAGAATTGACAGAGATAGAAGGAACTCCGTATTTGAAAAATTGACAGCAATCTTGAAAAATATCGGTTTCAGTGACTTCCGAGCTAATCCTAAACATGGCTCAATTGAGGTCCCATCTGCAACAGGGCGAGATAGAGACCTAATCCGTCCTGCTTTACTTAAATTGGAGAGGGAAATGGGTGGCCACGGATTACTTCAGCCATCTAGTACATACCATCAGTTTGCTGTTGGCATGACAGGTGACAAAATGTCAAGTAGCAGGCCAGAAACTACGATTTTCTTAACTGAAGACATTTCTGCTATGGAGAAGAAGGTCAAGTCATCTTTCTCGGGTGGTCAACCTTCTCTAGAGGAGCATCGTAGATTGGGAGGTGATCCTGATGTTGATGTGGCTTTCCAATACCTCAAGTATTTCTTTGAGGAAGATGATTCCGCTCTTGCCGAAGTAGAATCAGGTTACCGTAGTGGGGAAATCCTTACTGGGCAGATGAAGCAACTATGTATCGATAAAGCAGCAACTTATCTAAACAATCTCAATGAAATGAGAGACCAAACTTCTCATTTGGTAGAAGAATTTCTTGCTTCGGACGCAAGGTCTTGAATTCTATTCATCAGGAAGTTCGTCAGAACTCATAATCAGTGAGGATGGTCCTGAATCCAGTTCGTTTGCTTCTTCAGGACTTAGATCTCTCTTCAATGCATCATCGTGTCCAATAATACTGTGTCCCTTGGGGTCTAGAATCTCCAATGACATCTCTCCAAAAATCTCGCCATTGTTTAATGCCAATAATGCTAATTCAATTTGCAGTAATAATTTCAATCTATTTTCTGCATCTTCTGCATCATCTTCTGCTTTAATATCTGCAGTCATCTGTCTCATCATCATTCTAATGATGTCTACGAATCGAACTATGACTCCTTCTACGTTTGTCACATAACCCGAAGCTTGGCTCCCGGGGGCTATCTCAAGATCCAATTCAGGGATTCTGACAGTGCCTGAAGAGCCCCTGACTACACGTGCATTTAGGTGCTCTGGTTTTTCTATAGATAGTGTGAATGAGAGTGCTCCACGCTCTTCAGCAGGGATGTAATCAGTCTGCCTCATTCCACAATTTTCACAACTTAATGTAATTTGAGTATGTTCTCCAAAATAGGGTATTTCAGAAGATAGAGATAGCATTTTCAGACTGCCTTCATTATGGCATGTGGGGCATGGGAAATCAACATCGCTTTCCATTGAAGCACCTCAAGAGTGGCCCTCAAAGGCTTCTTTTTCAAGTCCTGCAACCCCAGAAACTCCTGATGGTAGAAGGAGTAGGCGATCTTCTCCAAGTTGGACCAAAGAGCCACCCATGTCTCCTACTATGAAACCTGAGATTTGTTCTATTGCTGTTTCAAACTCAAATCCACGATCAAGTATCTTGCCTAGTTCTACTATGGCGATTTCGCCATCTGATAGCCAATTTAGTAGTTTATCTAGGCCAGTAACATCATGGAGTACAGCTCTTCTGATTACTAGTTCATTCTCTGATTTTGGTACAGGTGCATCAGGATATAATGAGCCCAAGTCGTGGTACAGTTGTCCTGGTTCGGGTTGTGGCATATCGCTATCATGGCTGCTGGGGATTTCAATCCAGCGAGGTCCATTGCCGTCACTATCACTCATCTTCTCAAACGGTCGGTAGAGTCGGCCCTCAATAACCAATTGCATTTTATTGAAGTGATAATGTGTACTTTTCCATGTTTTTTTATTTTCTATTTTCGTCGGGTTCATAAGGGGTTGGCATTTCCAATGAATTAGCCGAAGCGGGTTCCTGCTTCGTGCGAATGTTCAAAGACGGCGGACCGGAGGGAGTGATATGGAATCAGAGATGCAAGCATTGAAGACGGGAACTAGCACACTTGGTATTTGCTTTGACGGCGGCGTAGTTGTCGGAGCAGATCACCGTGCTACAATGGGTCACTTCGTGGCAAATAAGAATGTTCAGAAGTTGTTTTCAATCGCCAATAACATTGCTTTGACAACCGCTGGATTAGTAGGTCACGCCCAAGTCCTTTCTCGAGTATTGGCTGCTGAAATAGCAATTTTCGAGATGAAACGCGGAGGTCAGATGAAAGTCGAAGCAGCATCTACCCTGACTGCAAATATCTTGGGTGGAAGGCCATATTGGGTTCAGTTACTAATTGCTGGAGTTGACGCTGATGGAAGTCATGTGTATTCAATTGATTCTGCTGGCGGTTCTATTGCTGATTCCTACTGTGCTACTGGTTCAGGTTCCCCGTACATGTACGGAGTTTTGGAAGATCAATATACAGATGGGATGTCCGAAAAGCAAGCCCTTCAAGTTGCGGCTAAAGCCCTTCTTGCTTCTGCACAACGTGATGCCGCTTCTGGTAATGGTATGGATCTCTGTGTTATTACTAGAGAAGAAGGATTCAAACTTCTATCTGATGCAGAATTACAGAAACTATTGAATTCTCTTTGAGATAATCATATTCCCGGCAGTTTTACTGCCATTTTTCCTCTTTTGATGGAGGTAGTTGACTTCGGGAGAAATGAAATTAGAGGTGTCAATAATGAGACTAAACTTCAAAGAAATAAAAGATAAGATAACAAAAATGATTCCCTCAGGGGCTGATTTTGAAATAGATTTAGAGGCAGCAAGTATAGCAATAATCACAAAAAATCCAGATGCTTTTACTAACTCACTTGTTGGTGAAATGGCAAAAACCGTCAAGAGGAGAATTATCATAAGGCCAGATGAATCAATATTGATGGATACTAAAGAGGCTAAGGAAGTAATCAATGACATCATACCGTCAGAAGCTTTGGTACTCAACATATGGTTCGATCCAGCAATAGGTGAGTGTACAATTGAGTGCAAAGATCCAGCATTGGGTGTAGGCAAAAGAGGAGTTCATCTTAAGGAATTGAGGGATGAAATTGGTTGGCAAGTGAAGATCATTAGAGCATCAAGAATGCAGAGTAGTACTGCAAATGATGTACGTTATTTCAGACTTGCAAATGCAGTTGATAGAAAGAAGGCTCTCAGAAGATTCGGCACTAACATATATCGTCCAAAGAGACCAGGTGAGTCTTGGGTTAGACTTACTGGATTGGGTGCATATGGTGAAATTGGTAGGGCTATGCACCTAATTACAACAAATGAAAGTAGAGTGATAGTTGATTGCGGTGCAAAACCAGGTAGGGAAGAAGATTCAATGCCTTATTTTTCAGCTCCAGAATTATTACCACTTGAAAAAATAGATGCAGTAGTAATAACTCACGCACACTTAGATCACATTGGCATGTTACCTGTATTATACAAATATGGATACCGTGGGCCAGTATATTGTACCCCTCCAACTAGAGATTTAATGGTCATGTTACAAATGGATTTCATCAAGGTGGCGCAATCAGAAGGAAGGAGGCCACCTTACACTCTTGAGGATGTTCAGGAAATGATGCTGCATGTGGTTGATGTTGATTGGAATCAGACAACTGATATATCTCCCGATATTAAGATGACTTTGTACAATGCTGGACATATCCTGGGTTCTTCATCAGTACACATGCATATTGGAGATGGATTACACAATATTGTAATTAGTGGAGATATAAAGTACGAAAAATCATGGCTTTTTGATGCTGCAACTGTAAGATTCCCGCGCGTTGAAACTTTGGTAGTTGAATCAACATATGGTGGGCCTAAATCATTCCAGCCATCTAGATTAGAGGCGACTCAAGAATTACATGATGTGTTTAAACGAGTTCTTTCTAGGGGAGGAAAAGTATTCTGTCCAGTGTTTGCCATTGGAAGAAGTCAAGAATTGATGTTAGCTATTGATCAATTGTTTAAATCAGGAGAATGCGAACCCGTGACTGTTTGGCTAGATGGCATGATTCAAGAGTCCACTGCCATTCATACTATGCACCCAGATTATCTGAATCAAGAATTACGTCAATCAGTTTTGAAGGATGAAGATAATCCATTTGCCTCTCGTTGGTTCCGTAAGGTGGAAAGCAGAGAGCAAAGAGAATCAATTTTACTAAATCCGGGTTCATGTATTGTTTTAGCTACTAGTGGAATGATGTCAGGTGGCCCTATAGTTGATTACTTCAAGCATTGGGCGGGAGATAGTCTCAACACTCTCTGCTTTGTAGGGTATCAAGCTGAAGGCACACTCGGAAGACGTCTTCGTGATGGCTTCAAAGATGTACCCATTAGTGATGGCGGCCGTGGTACTGAAATGGTTAGAGTTGAATGTGATATGGTGATTATTGATGGGATGAGCGGCCATTCAGATCGCCGTCAACTAATGGAATATGTCAATCAGATGAATCCTAAACCAAAATTCATCGTAGTCCACCATGGTGATAAAAAAACCTCAAGCCAGTTTAGGCAGGCCCTACGTGAGGTATATCGAGTGCGAACAGTTTCACCGTTAAATCTAGAAACAATACGTTTGGCTTAATTATTGGAATTCAAGTTGAACTTTATCTATCTGTTTTCCCATAATATACAGCACTAATCCTGAAACTAGTGAAAATACGCCAATGAAAGTCACCGCAAAAGCAGCCATAGCAACTCCAATGCTAACTGTATCGTGAGGCCCTCCAATGTCTATGAGCGCAGCAGCCATTTTGTATCCAACTGTAAAAAAGATGATTCCAGGGATTCCAAGTACTATCAATGGGTGTTTTGATTCCAACATCCAGTAGAATAGTTGCGCAAATCGAGATGCACTAGTCAATGATTCTCTTTGTTCCGGATTAGGGGGCGCATCTAATTCGATAATTCTAACTGCTAATTCTCGTGATAGATCGGCTGGGCGGTCAGAGTTCTTCGCTTGTGAAAGTGCTTGTAGTCCAACAGGAGTGAAGGCACATATTGATATGGCTGCATTTTCATAGGAATAGGACGCAATTGTAATGGCCTTTTCCTTGTCTAATACTTCTTCAGTTCTTTCATTAGCAGAGCGGTGTTTGAATGCAATGTAGATGTCGTGGCGGCTTCTAGCCAAGGCGATGTGCATCGGTAAATCCTTTAATTTCCAATGTTTATCTAATCCAATAGCTATTGTATTGGCAGATTCTTCAAGTTCTAGATTAACTAATGTCCGAGCTAACTCTGGAGCGTGTGGTGGTCCTTCGTGTACAACAAAAATACCACCCGCTTCTTCGACTAGTTGACGTTGTACCTCATCATCATCTAATGAGATGACAATCACCTCATCAGCGAAGTCTGAACCCCTACATACTGCAGAGCCTAGACGAAGTGATTGTTCGCGGGCAACGAATACCAAACGCATCTTATCAGCCGCCGCTGAAACTCATTCAGCGTTAATGATTCGGTCTGTAGAGGAGATAAGTGCTGGAACTTGTTGAAAGACTGTATCCGCCGCCGCATATTTGATGCGCGGCAATTGGAGGGTAGCAATAGTGATGCCAGCGCATAATGAGGAAGGCCACATTGAGGGCGCCATAACTTCAATTCCAAAGTGGGTCGACCTTATTGTCGTGATAGATGATGGCTCGAAAGATAATACAGCAGATATAGCTAATTCAGTACTGCCTAAACAAGGGATATTAGTTTCAACGGAAAGAACAGGTGTTGGAGGAGCCATTGCTAGAGGTTACAGGGAAGTAATTTCTCAAATAGATGAGAATTTGATGCCATCAGGAGATTGGGCCGCAGTAGTGATGGCAGGTGATGGTCAGATGGATCCCGAAGATATTGATACATTAATTGAACCACTTTCTAGAGTTCCTTTTGTCAAAGGCAATCGTTGGGCTCATTCAGGTGGTTTGGGTAATATGCCTGCTAATCGAAGAGTAGGTTCTTGGTTACTTGGGAAATTAACAACTCTTGCGTCTGGCAGAAAAGTTAGCGACCCTCAGTGCGGTTATACTGCTGTTTCAGTTGCGGCACTAAGGGAATGGGATTGGATAGAAAAGTGGCAAGGTTATGGCTATCCCAATTGGTGGATGATTAATGTTGGTGTAGATTCAATACCATTTGAATCAGTCCCTGTGCGTTCAGTCTATAGAAATGAAAAATCAGGAATAAGAGTTCCTAAGTTTCTTCCTAGGATTTCTCTTTTACTTTTTTCAGGCCTATGGAAAAGAGGTTGGAATTGGTATGTTCGAGGTATTGGTAAGACTCCAATTTCAAGTCGATTAGCAGTATCTGCTACTTGGTTCACCTCGTTGCTTCTTTTATTGTCAATGCCGGCTTTGATAATCGTCCAACCAGATATGGTTTGGATGCTTATTGCAGCGCTTGGATTTCTAGCAGTAACCTATCGGCTAGATCAATTAGAAGTGCAACGCCGCCTAAACTAGTGATGTCAAGTGGGCCCGTCCGGATTTGAACCGGAGTCTAAGCGTCCCAAACGCCCAAGCATAGGCCAGGCTAACCCACGGGCCCCAACAGCGCTTCGACCTAACCTTCTTTCAAGAACTTGTTTATCCAAGCCACAGCCATCCGCCATGAGTCTGGCGCATCAGTAGGCCTTGAGATTCAGCCATGTCAATCAGTTCCTCGGCATTAGGTGATTCGATAGCTCGGCGAGATAATTCAGCGTCTAACTTATCTAATGTGATAATTCCATCTTCATCTATGAGGTTACTGATTATTTTTAGCAGGTTGCGAGCAGAGGGCAGTTCATCATCGTAATCTTGGAATTTTTCCCTTCCACTCAATTGTTTCTCTAAATTGGCTCGCAACTCGGGCGGTACATTTGCTAGGGCAACTCTTTGTGATAAATCAGCATCATCTTTTGCACGATCTACAATGGGATGTTCCCCTACATTTCCACAACTAGGACATGTAAATTTTGTTATTGAAGATAGGGAACCAAAGTGTCGTTCACATTCAGTACAACGGATAACGAGAAATTCTCGCTGTTGCGAATCCATGTGTCGCCCTCTTGATTAGAAACTAAAATCGCCAGATTTTGTTGTTGTTGCTTGACGGTTAGTTCCTTTGCCGGAGTTAAATCCATCAGCACTTCTAGTCAAGCCACCCCTTACTCTTCCAACGCCTCCACTTTGCATATTGAGTGTTTCAGGTAGTATTAGTGCTGCAATTGCGCAGCCATGGTGTTCATCTGCTGCAGTTACTTCATCGACAGCAATTTGATGTTTGACGACCTCTAAATCTCGGGATGCAAGTTTTTGCTTTAGAGTTCGCTTGAGAAGAAGCTCAGTTTCTTCATAGGAAACTCCGCTTGCAATTGTTGCTACAATCGCACATTCATCACCTTCTGGTGTGACGCATTGAGCCCAAGCAACTCCAGCGGATGCAGTACCTCCATCATAAGTGAATGATTCTGCAATATGGCATTCTACAAGTGAACCCATTGCTAGATTTTCAGGTTGTGTTGGCTCAAATCCCATAGGTAGCATCGCACCTTCCATACGAATTAGGCGAGAGTCACCTAACCCTAATTCGACTAGGCATTGATCAAATGCGTCTTCTTTTGTCTCTCCCCAAGATGCTACAGAGGTCATTAACCAACCAGTACAGGCTCCCGTGGCCTTCTTTCGGGCAGTATCAATCTTGAAGTCCATGCTGTTCGGACATGGGTTGGGTTCATCAAGTGGCCGGCGTATGGAATCAATGATGAAGTGGCGCCGACTTACTCCCGCGTTGTTGGTCGCACTACTGATGTTGGTTGTTGTTGCTATCAAAACTAGAGAGGGTGGAGGGATATCACAAGAGTCATTTGCCATTCTTCTAATACTATTCATTGGAATTTTTGTCATGGTTATTCTGTCATCCCCAGATGAAGGCTCTGCATCTAATGAAATGGCCTCTAGTAAATCTAATGTGGTAAGAAAATCATCTTCCCAGTCTAGCGAGTCAGTTTTACCTGACCCATTGGATGAGGGGTTTGATTCTCCACTAATGTGAAATACATTCAAGGCGTTACTCGTCTAGAATCACGAGGGAATGGTATCACTTCACGAATATGGTCCGCTCCAGCAAGCCAGGAGCATACTCGGTCTACTCCCAATCCAAACCCACCATGGGGCACTCCTCCAAAGCGACGTACATCGATGTAGAATTCGTAGGGTTCGTGTGGCGTACCTTCTTCATCAATTCTTTCTAGAATCTCCTTTTCAGTCCATGTGCGCTCGCCGCCACCAATGATTTCACCGTATCCTTCTGGTGCAAGTAGATCATGGCAGAGCACATATTTTGGATCGTCAGGGTCAGGTCTGTGGTAGAATGGTTTAGCGATTCTAGGATAGTGGGTTAGGAAGTTTGGAACTTCAAAATCTTGAGTTAGAATCTTTTCCTTTGAATAGTCAAGGTCTTGACCCCATTCAATGTCAACACCCATTCCTTGTAATGTTTCAACTGCTTCATCATATCTCATTCTAGGGTAGGGGTTGTCTGCATATCTAGCAACCAAATCAAGATCTCTGCCTAGAGTCTCTAGTTCATCACTTCTCTCGTCAAGCAGGGTTGAGGAAATATGTCTGACTAATGCTTCACCGTGATTCATTACATCAGAATTACCCCCCCATGCAATTTCCATCTCAGCATGCCAGAATTCAGTGAGATGTCGCCTAGTACGGCTTTTTTCAGCGCGGAAAGAGGGTGCGATTGTGTAAAGTCTCTCTAGAGCAGGCATCGCTGCTTCAGCATAGAGTTGCCAAGATTGAGTTAGGTATGCTTTCCTATCAGGGTTCTTTTCGTTAGGGAAATATGGGACTTCAAACAAGGTGCTACCACCTTCTACTGCTCCTGCAACGAAATTCGGCGCTTGGTATTCTATGAAATCTAAATCTCTGAAGTATGAGTGAATTGCTCCGAAAACAGATGAACGTATTTTCAACATAGTAGTCATTCTGTTGGTTCTGAGGTAGAGGTGGCGATTGTCAAGAAGGAACTCAGTTTCACCACCATCAGCACTTTCCATTGCAGATTCTGTAATGGGGAATGGATTTTCAGGATTTACAGCACCTATTACTTCACCAGACGAAACCACTACTTCGTGGCCACCCGGCGCTCGCTCATCCACATTGACGATTCCTGAAAGTATGACGCTAGACTCAATTAGTGAAGATTTCAAAGCCTCAAAGCACTCGTCACCCACATCGCTTCTTTTGATGACACATTGGATAATTCCAGTAGAATCTCGAAGAACAAGAAACCAAATTTTGTTAGAACCACGAGTGCGATGAACCCATCCTTTCAACTCAACGTTCTGCTCATCATGGTCACCTTTGTGGACATCACTAACCCACACTCCCTTGGTCACGCTGAGCCACCCTGTGCTTCGCGGTTCGCTTCGTACATTTGAATCGAGCCCCCTCGCAACTACCGGATACATCTATTCGTGAGCGTCCCTGCCGCTCCTTGTTCCCATGTCTGATGTACCTGAGAGAGGCCACCAAAGGTTGGCTGTTTATGCCGTGGGGGGTAATGCTCTATCTAACCCCTCTCTCACAGGCGGTGCTGCTAAATCTGCTGCAGATAATGTGATGTTTTCAGTTCTAGAAGATGTTGTTGACTTGTTAGAAGCCGGGTTGAGAGTTGTGTTAACTCATGGAAATGGTCCTCAAGTAGGTGAAATGTTGTTGATGGAGGAAGCATTGTATGACAGAAGAGCGGTTTCTAATGATGATGCTCCTATGCCAGAGGGTTTGGACCATTGGGTTGCAGCTACACAAGGTACCTTGGGGCATGACATAGCAACACGCCTTGACAACACACTTCGAAGAAGGGGCAGGCATGAACAAGTTGCAACTCTGCTGACTAGGGTTGAGGTGTCATCATTAGATCCTGCATTTTCTCAGCCTACCAAACCCATTGGGCCCGTCATAGATGATTTGGATGCTGTTCCTAAATCATGGTCTATTGGCGTTACTAACAGGGACACAGGTCCTCGCAGAGTAGTCGCTTCCCCTATGCCAATTTCCATCATTGATTCTGACGCAATTGAAGCACTTCTTTCAGCCGGGGCAGTAGTTCTTTGTGGGGGTGGAGGGGGAATTCCAGTGGTTGCTGAAAAAGGTGGAATCAAAGGAGTTGAAGCTGTAATTGACAAAGATAGGGTGAGTTCTTTGTTAGCCACTTCACTCAAAGCAGATTATCTATTTATTTCCACAGCGGTTGATTCAATTATGCTCAACTTTGGCGAAGATGATGAGAGCAAAATCCCCCAACTTAGTGTTGAAAATGCAAAGCGCCATCTTGCCGATGGACAGTTCCCAGTTGGGAGTATGGGCCCTAAAGTTGAGGCAATGCTTTTTGCCAAGGAATCTAGGCCGGGGATGAAGGTGATTTTATGCAAACCTGGTGATGCTATAGGTGCAATGCGTGGCGAGCTAGGGACTAACATAATCTCGTGATAACTAATACAAGATACTTAGTTAGCAAAACAGCGGGACTGACGGGGTTCGAACCCGCGACCCCCGGGTTAAAAGCCCGGTGCTCTACCTGACTAAGCTACAGACCCAGCCTCGGGACAAAGCACCCCTCTATAATCACAATGGGTGTGCTATAACATACTTCACTAGATGTGAGTAGGCGGGCCTTACGGGGTTCGAACCCGCGGCCGACGGATTAAGAGTCCGTCGCTCTACCTGACTAAGCTAAAGGCCCACTTCCGCGGGAGTGCCCCCCCTATTTGACCAAAGCGGGTGAAGTGGTTCAAGCAAGCCTGCCGTTGGCTTTGACTCTGACTTCTATTCCTTGAGGAGAGCCAATAACAATGGCATCAGCCATGTGAGTGAATAACCCCACTTCAACAACTCCTGCAATTCCTTGGATTTGAGACTCAAGTTTTACAGGTTCAGTGATTGTTGCTCCAAAGTTACAGTCAATGATATAGTTGCCATTATCTGTTACAAATGGTTCTTCACCACCTCTCCTTGATACAGTGCCCGGGCAGATTTCATGGAGGTGTCGAAGAGTGACTTCCCAACCAAATTGAATAACCTCAACTGGAAGTGGGAATTCTCCAAGAGTACCTACATCTTTGCGAGGGTCGGTAACAACGACCATAGCATCTGAAACCTGTGCTACAATTTTTTCCCGAGTAAGGGCTCCTCCTCCTCCTTTGATTAAATGATATTCAGAATCGAATTCATCAGCCCCATCAATAGTCACTGCTAATCTCCCAACCTCGTCCCAAGGGATCAGAGGTATGCCTAATTTTCTGGCTAATTGCTCTGTTTCAATACTCGTAGGGACCCCTCGGATGTTCAATCCATCATTATTCATTCTTCGTCCAAGTTCAATTACTGTGTGACGAACTGTAGAACCCGTTCCAAGACCGATGTCCATTCCATCGCTAACGAAATCACATGCAGCAATGCCCGCCGCCTGTTTCGCCGCCTCTACCTCATCCATGATACTCAAACCGGCGGGAGGGTAGGAGGAGCATATGATTTGCCTAAATTTATGATGATTCAAAGGCATCTCATTAGGCCGAATAATTGACAAACCCCCCATGTACTCCGTACATGATATGGAGCGTAGTCTCGGCCGCCTGTTTCTGCCATCTATGTTAGTGCTACTTCTTTTGGGTTCTCCTCTTGTTTCTTTTATTGATCCTCCATCTGAACTTGAGGATTGGTCCGCAGTACAACATACTCCGGTAAATTTGGAGACAACAATTCCCGTGACATTTTATCCAAATGGGACCTCAAATGTGTTGCAACTAGAAGTTCCCGCTGATGAGGCTGCCACTGATTTGGCTTTGACCTTGAAACCCCATATCAATCCGGTATCTGAAGCCATGACGTGGTCTTCTGCTACGGATTGGAATATGTCAGGGACAATTTCTGATGCAGTAGATTACAATTCTAGTTCTGGTATGACTGTTCTCCCTATGGGTTGGGATTGGGATTTTGAAAATTCAAACCATGGCTGGTCCTTACAATCATCTGGTGGTTGGTCTTGGGGGTATGATTCATCACTGGGTCAAAATGCGGGTGTCCACTCGGGAAGTAAGGCGCTTTACACATACAACGGGAATTATCCCAATTACATGAGTACTACTTATTGGGCTACCTCTCCAGTAATGGATTGTGGTGGATGTTCAGGAAATTGGCAATTGTCCTACTGGAAGAGGCTTGGAGTTGAATATCATTACTACGATCATGCCTATGTTCATGTCAAGAACGCTCAAGGTAGTTGGACTCAAATTTATTCTAATTCTGGAGGTGTAAATGATGGTTCTTACAATCTGGTGACTAATTCGATTTCTAGCTATATCAATGGTAATTCTAATTTCCAAGTTCGTTTCGGACTTGGTAGTACTGATAGTTCAGTAACTTACACTGGCTGGAATCTAGATGATGTTTCGGTTTTACCCGTTGGCTCAGGTGTTTCTGGAGGTTATGCAAATTGGACCTCTGCTGAATTTGGCCCAAGTGCTACTGGTTCACAGTTAACTTCTCCGGGCCAATATGGTATGATGAGTATAGATGCTAGTTCATCTGGTAGTTCTTCATTAACATGGGACATATTGGATGGAGTAACAAAACAGCCGATTAATGGTTTCATGGGTCGTTCAGAAATCTTTGCAGATTTAGGTGCTGTTGATTGGATAAAGCATCCTACAATAAGAATAAGCATTCATTTGCATCAGCCATCAAGTACAGTGTTAAATATTCACAGCATCAATGTTGAGGGCAGGTATGCTCAGACCTTTACAAGAAATCCCAGTTGGTCTGGGAATCTAAATTGGGATGGTGATTCATATCCTGGTTCAGGCACGATTCTATCTCCTATATTTGAGAGTCTTAGGCCGATTTCTCAGATAAAAACTACCGCCGCTTATTCTGGTTCAGGCCAACTGATGGTTGCTTCTGATGGGGGCTCATTTAGTGCAGTTTCGACTAGTGGTGGGATCCAAACCTTCTCAAGTTACGTCCATACTTTGCAATTCAAGTGGCAGTCCAGTTCATCTAATGCAGATTTCCGTTCTGTTCAGATTGATTTCGATTCAGGGGGATTGCCCTTTGAACCACGTATTGATGTGGGTCTAGATGGGCTAAATGAATGGGAATTAGCCCACCCAAATATAGGTCCTTGGGGTTGGCAGGATAGGCTTTCAACAGGACTTCTTTCCAATGATTTCACTTTCAATGCTCCTTCTTCTCAACAAGTAGGAATATGGCTACCTAATACTGGTCTTGATTTAATGAGATTTTCATTGAATCCTACGTCAGCAGGAATTCAAAATCTTGTTTTGTCGCTTTCCGTGGGTGGGGTTTCAGTTTACAATCAGTCTTTTGGCACATTTTCAGATTCACAAATCATCTCATTTGACCTAACATCATTGAATAGTTTGAATACTCAATTATCAGGAGTTTCTCCTATTTGGCCAACTTCTAATAATCAAGTAGGTGTAGATTATGCTATGGCCGTATTTACTGTGAGTGCCGACTATGGAGTTTTTACTCTTGGTGGGGTGTCGGCTGTGAATTATCCAGTAGCTAATTTGAGTTACGATGTATTTGATCAAATGATTTGG
>Ga0066863_10000834_pt1 | contig 15159 bp, 8 predicted proteins | sample ETN02SmetaG_2_FD_65495 | JGI IMG/M metagenome (GOLD analysis project Ga0066863, IMG submission 65495) | Marine microbial and viral communities from oxygen minimum zone, Eastern Pacific Ocean - ETNP2014F10-02SV253 | ecosystem: Environmental > Aquatic > Marine > Oceanic ...
CGCTTGCGCATGTCTTGACCTATTGCATTCCCTGTTTGAATGTGACTGAAGAATGTGATGGATAAATAGGTGTACTTTTCAATTGCAAAATCAATTTTTATATTGAATAATTATGCTCAATCGAATTGTGATTAATTATTTGCGGACCAATATGATGCAGGGAGCAGGATTCGAACCTGCGAAGCACTAAGCAGTGGATCTTGAGCCCACCCCCTTTGACCACTCGGGTACCCCTGCGGTGGGCTTGGCTAGGCGCTTCCCTTTGTCATTCTTCCTCATGTGATGGTTCTGCTCTAGTTAGAACCTTAGGGGGGGGTCCCGCCCATTCAGGCCAATCATCTAGGCCCCAAGGGGGCGGTGGAGGAATGTCATCATCTTCCTCCCACTCATCCTCAACTCGTTTTGATATTGCAATAGCCATCACCATCACTGAGATAATTAGAATCATGAAACCTATCGTCATAGGTGTGTTGAGTGATGATAAGAAAGCCTCACTTGTGGTTTGTTCTCGAACTATGCCAACAGGCACACTGGTCAAATTATTTGGATTGTCATTTATCACAATATAGAGTTGCAAATCACCTGAACTCCAAGCCTCTACATCGAATGTGAATAATGCGTGTTGTTGGGGCAACAACGTGATATTTGTTTCATTCAGAATAATATATCGCCCGCTATCACCACTGGCTTGCCATGTCCAAAGGCCGATTTTAGTAGCACCCATGTCATTCCCTTCATTGAAAACTTTGCCATCAATGGTGAAGATTGAATCAACGGTTGGCTGAAATGGATTTACGGATAAATCTGAAATCACTGGGTGGAAATAGATGACCCGAAGTTGTGGCATCCGTTCATTTCCTTCACTTCCAACTCCTACGAATGGATGTCCTGCTAAGTCACTACCTTCAACCCAAATTACCATTTCATCGCCGGGTAAAAGAAGTGTATTATTGACATCGAAATCAATCCTAGATGAGTAAGTCCATACTCCATCAAAATTGGTTGCTAAGGGCAATTCAGCCAAACCATGCAAACCCAAGATTTCGATACCATGACGGCGAAATGACCAATGCATATTCAAAGGCTCATCATTCATTCCACCCATTTCATGGATTTGAATTGTAACTAATTGTTGTGACATCTGATTAGAATTTATTATTCTCAAAGTTGTTTCGGGAAAATCTACTATTGGAGCTACGCCATCAATAACTAATTCAAGAGTCATTGCACCTATAGGTATAGTCACAGGTCCTCCAGAAATTTCAGCCGTAATTGTTGCAGTACCTTTGTTCCAACGATTTTGTGGTACTTCAGAAAATGTGGTGAAACTTTGGTTAGCAGTAAGTTCAGTTTGCCAATTTTCTGGTTCATTTAGGCTATCATCCATGCTAACTTGTACTTGCCATTCACCATCTAATGTCACGTTTTCTTGGTTTGCTAGGTGAATCAACCGACCTGAAAGATTGAATCGGTCATCTGGTTGTAAATAGAGCACTCCATCAACTAATCCACTACCGGGTGGTGTTAGATCTGTTGCTTGACTTAGGGCTAATTTAATTCGCCCGTCAATACGCCATTCAAGATGGTTCAATACATCTCCTCCGAGTTCTAGCAATTGCCCGTGTTCGACAATTATTATGCTTGGGAATTGAGTAGATGTATTCCAGGAAGCAGGTACATCAGCACCAATACGGAATCTAAAGGCAACATTGAATGAACCTGCTGAAAGCTCTGAAATAATTACATCAACCGGAGTAATGGGTGAATCATCATCTACTCCTATTGTCCCAGAGAGGGGGGCGAACCAAATATCACCTCTTGAATCTCCGGTGGCAAGACTTACCGATATATTGTCAAGTGAACTAATTCCATTTCCATCTGTTAGTGAAAATGAAACCTCATGAGTTACGCCCACAAGCAAATTATTGCCCCATCTATCTAATTTTATGGAAGGAAGGGAAAGGGTAGTGGGTAGGTCTGCTTGTGTAGTGAGTGTGGCCATGTCATTTTCTATTCCTGGCCCTCCTCCATTCTCTACAGGGTGCCCAGCTAAGTCTGTACCTGTAACATAGAGTGACACTTTATTCAATTCTCCATTAGCAAAGAGATCGATTGCTGGAAAGTCAAACCTCACTGTGCCTTGTGCTTTAATTGGGGTGATTTGTCTGAAAACTAAGTATTCCAAATCATCAGCCTCTGAATCACCATCGATATCATCGAGCCCCTCTCGCCATACATGAAGTTCAAGTGGCCCACCCAATGCTTCAATTTCCGTTATTTCTACAGAAATGGGCAATAGTCTATCATCTGGCCATACATTACCATCGGCCAACCTTACACCACTTGGCGTATGAACCATTAATGGAGATAATATCGGTGGATTTGCATCGATGATTAAGGCAACAGGCGTTCTATCTTTGGTGGCGTCAGTTGCACCATTTAGAGACACACCACTTGGACCCGGTCTAAGAATCCATGATGTAAGATTAATTTCACCACTCTCTTCATTGAGAACAACAGTTGCATTCCAATGCCCATCACTACCACTCGTGGCGGCAACATGGTAAATTCCAGATTCACCTTCTACTTGCACAGTGACCATGAAATCATCGAAGGATGGACGCATACTAGAATCTTCAAAACGTACAGTGCCAGAAACCTCAACAATTGAGCCAGCAGCTACTTCAAATGGGTAAGAAGGTGAACCACGAGTAGAGAGTAGACGGTTTTCTTGTCCCCTCACTTCCCAAGCGTCTATTTCCATATCATTCTCAACGGCTTTGGAACTAACTCCTACTCTAGTGGTGGCGGGGGGCAAATGTTCCCCATTTATCCCCCATGATTCTGATGAGATATCTATCCAATCAACATCATCCCAACTCCATTCTGTTTGCAACACCCATGTGATTCTCCAACCGTTGTTAATTGATACAACAGAACTAGCAGAGATGTTGATGGCAACTTGGCCACCTCCTCCTAATTGGGTAAATGTTCCACCTGACCCAAAATCTGTAGCGGAAAATGAAATTAGGAATCCGGGTTGTGTTAGGAGAGATATATTTGCAATAACGATATCAGTTGCAGAAAATAAGTGAGTGTGTTCTGTAATTACTACAGTAGCCCTATCTGGAATCCAAGTCTGAGGTGCTGATATGATTTCATCAGTAATAAGAGGTTCATGTTCTACTCCCCCCCACAAAGATACTCCGCCCGCGTCAGCCTTCACTTGAACTGGAATTTCGTGAATTCCGTTCACTGCAGCAGTGGCATCCATTGAATTAGACACAATAGAACCTAGTCCTGTCAAATTCTCTGTTAATACGTAATTGATTCCATAAATTTGGAACTGAGTTGGCCCTGTAGTATCTATTGAAATTGGGACTCTCTTCCAATCTCTAGTAGAATTTGACCAAGGTTCTGCAGACTGGGAATTGATTGATTGAATTGCTGCCCAATTTAGTGGTATCATAGCCCCTAGCCCAGCAGGTATTGCCTCCTGATTCAGCAGCGTTGCTCCTCCAATTGATAAGTTAACCACCACTGACTGCTGGTCGGTTTGTAAACCCACTAAGCCACCAGTAACAATAGCACCATCAGGAATTAGGATAGATAAAGCATTCATCCCATTAGTCTGGCTGTTTGTAGTAGCGCTTCTATTATTGGATGACATGAGGGAATCCTGCCACCCTAATTGTCCCCGGCCATCATTACCTTCAGAAAATTCCCATTCAAGTATGCCATCATTGCCAATATCTACAGAGACATTCAATCCCGGTTGCAATATTCTACCTTGTACCTGTAAGTTTTGAAGCCAACCTCCAGGTTGCAAATCTATCTGAACTCTATATGCGGAGAGTGGCGTATTTCTTTGGACTGTCCCATTGCTCAATGCTCCAGAGTAAAAAATCGTCCCCATTTCATCAAGGAGTTTGACAATTGTGCCGGAGCCAAAACCAGAAATCTGAAATGTTTGCATTGGATTGTTTCCATAGATTAGTGGCCCATTAATTGACTGAGTAGATAGAATTTGATTTGTCACATTCTCAGAAGTTTTATTCAGATTTAGTTGGGGGGAGATAATCCAGCCGTTGGTTGAATCACGTGCAGAAAAAATAGTGGTGGCACCTACATATAATGCGTGAACTTTAGGTGTTAACTGAGGGATATCAGTACCAATTTCTAGTTTAATTCTCATTTTAGATTCAACAATGCTAGGCGATGGGGTGATTGGAAAACTTAGATTTTCCATATTTGGTACAACTGTGCCATCCTCAAATAACAAAGTGCAACGGGCCCAAGTTCCGTTAGGTACAGTGGCATCAATATCTATAGTTCCCATTCCATTTCTACTAGTGTCGATTGGATCAGAAATCCAAGTGCCATTCTTTTCAAACCAATCAACATAGAGACCCACATCATCAAGATACCAACCATCTGATTCAATAAATTGGTCTGTGAAAAAAGAGAAGCGAAGGCGAATCCCTTGGCCACCAAATTGGCTAACATCTGCCTGTTTTGTAATCCATGATTTGTTTACGCCTGTCCCTCTTTGACCATTACATGTTGGTACTGAATCACTACCATCAATTGCCCATAGGTTGTATATTTCGGATGCAGAGTTCAAGTTCTGTAATGTTTCATAGAAATTTGGTTCATTTGCCCCATATGGGATCCAATTGCGACCATCATCTGTTGAAATGTAGAGAACCCCTCCATCCCATGCCTCTTCTGCACAAGCAAATTGCTTGAATGAAATACGAGCGTGACTATTTGCTGGTATGTTCATTATTGGTGAAGTCAGATGAGACCATGTGTTTGCTTGATACAAACCCCCAAATTCAATACCAGCATAGTATGAACCATTAGATGGTGCGTCGGGACCATAACTCCAGTTTAAGTTATGAGTTTGGAATTCCCAGTCAGAACCTCTGACGGTTTCTGTACTCCAACCTTCTGGAAGAGGGGGGGAATCCTCAAAAGAATCGTATTGATAACTTGGGCCATTAATGCCATACAATGGTAAATGTTGCCACTCATCTAATCCTGTTCCGATTCCGCTGTGAGTTGTATTACCATTATTGATATCAGTGAAATTCAAATTCAAATGAGTTGTTTGATTGCCCGTAGTACCTGAAGTAATAATCACATCATCCAAGAACAAACCTTCTGGTGGGTCAAGTGTAGTGCCACCAAATCCGGAACCGGGAAAGTTATCGGTTTCCAAATAGACTCTGATGTAAACTGATGAATTGCCAGCAAGTGTTTGAGGTAGTGGATGAGAAAGATGTTTCCAACCTCTAGAATCATCAACATAAGTCTGTCCTCCAATGACTACGCCAAAAGCAGGCATATCTACAGAAAATGGAGTCCAAGGTGGCCAAGCACTAGAATTGTTGAGTGACCATTCCCAACGGAAATTGTCATAGACGTCTCCCTCCATATCAAAATCAACAGCGTAGTCTAGCATTATTGGGCCACTTGCATTTGATAGATTGACTTCAAACATCAAGTAAGATTCAGCATTATCCAAATAGGGTCCTGTTAGATTGCCGTGAAACCATGCTCCAGCATCTGCTCCTACATTTGTTAGATTTACATTGTCAATGAACCATCCAGGACGTTGTACCGTTGAGTTCATGTCAGTCCAAGCCACAAATCTGAAACGAACAGTACTTGCATTGGTTATGCCGGGTTGATTATCAAGATGGAATGATGCTTGTTGCCAACCAGTGGCATTGGGTGAAGCCCATACTTCAAAATTAGATCCACCACTTCCATTTGGTGAAGGTGCAGCAGAACTGATGCGGTTATTGTAACCACCATCAGGAATAATGTAGTTCCAGGATTGGCCACCATCAACACTCATCTCAACCCAAGCACCATCAGCATTACCAGAACCCAATGTGGGAGTATACATGTGCTGCCAATGTGAAAAAGTGAAATTGAAATCATTGACAATTGGGGGTACATAGAAATCGGGTGATTCCATCCATGTGTGCACCCCATTTGGTAATGATTGGTCAGCCATGGTGGCAATGATGTATCGTCCAGTGACTCCTCCAATCGGAATTAAGCCGCCACTTGATTCCCTAGCAGAACCATTCAATTGACCAGGAATTCCTAACATATCGCTAACCTCCCAAATTCCCTGTGTACCTCCCATAGTCCAATCTTGTAAAGTGCGAGTTAAGGTTTCAAAATCATTGATACGGCCTACAGAGTGGTCAGCGTCTAAACTTAAGGCTCCATCAAAGAAATTAGTTGTTGTTGAATTCCATAAACCCCAACTGAAATTGAGTCGTCCAGGCGCATTTTCTTCCCACACCATTCCTGTGCCAAGATCTGAATTGCTATCCTCACCAACTTCAAGCCATGCATCAAGAATAGTCTCACCTTCAGGAATAGAAAAACCAGTGATAGTAGTATTTCCACCACCTTCGCCTAAATCAGCCACACTTGGTCCAGACCAATTAGAATGAGTTGATGTTGCAAATGGGGAAAGAGGTGTTAAGATGAAAATCAAGACAATGAGGCACGAGCGTATGGACATCGAATTCCGCGACATATCACCGCCTCCGCACACTACTGTGTGCGCTTTCTTCGTTTGAATCCTCTCCAACAGTGGACGTGCATATATTCTCAATCATTGATTCAAAGTGAAGCATTCTTAGGGTGTCCCTGTGCAGGGGAGTTCCGGGCGACCTAAATGCAGAGTGATGGAAGTGATATGTCGCGGGTCAGCGCCACTCAATTGCAGGCAATTGAAAACCAATTATTCAGTTTAGTTCGCCAACAATCAAAGCGAAATCATCCAATTGAATTACCACGTCCAGACTTTTGGACCCAAGTTGCACTTCTACTAGGTAACATTGATACTGAGTTAGCAGAGATTGGTAAAAATGAAGGTTGGAGTGTCAAGGCAGTCAATCTCAGTAGAAGGCAAGGAAATGTCAGAAGAGCAGTTGCAGATTTGACTCAACATAGACTTACTTCATTTGTTCGTCATGCATCTACTGACAATCTTACTTTAGCCCCTCATGGTGATGCCCTAGGTGAAGTTAAGAAGAATTTAGCACCACTAGATTGGCAGAGGCATGATGCAGCAGAAAGAGCCTTTTACGAAGGATTAAATGAATTAATTGAGAAATACAAACACCAAGTTTCTTGGAATGTTTTGCAACAGGGTTTACTTGCTGAAGTAGAAGCAACTCCAACTGTAAAGCCGGGGACAACTCAACTTGACTCCTTTGTCAAGCAAGAAGGTGGACTAACAGGTCAAGGACCTCCTAAAATTAAGTTTGAAGAAATTGAGAAAACTCCCTATGATGATCCAGATGATGACGAGGAAGATAGGATTGCTCGAATGAGTGCATACCCTACATCAGGAATGGTCAATCCCGATATTTCTCCCCAACCAGTTAACGACACTACAACAACATCTCAAGATGATGATAATGAGGGTGGAGAAGAGTCCTCTACAGATATGATCCGCATCAAGATATTGCAAGATTTACCTGAACCCATAATTGATGCAGATGGCAAAGAATTGGAATTGATGACAGGCGATATTGAATACTGTGATTCCAACTATGCTAACGGATTAATTGCTGCAGGATTAGCAGAGAAAGCAAACTTGTGATAATAGTTCACTCATTGAGTGAGACTCAAACTGAATAATTCAGATTCAAGTTACATTTCTTAGGGTGATTTCAATAGTCACCGTATCAGGGATGTCCAAGCCATGAACGACTCTTGCTAACACAGCTTCATCCTTTGCAGAATTAATCTCTAATTCGATTAGACGCTTGTGAACACGCATTTCCCAATGATCCCAAGTCTCGCAACCTTCTCCATCGGGACTCTTGCGGCATGGAACTACAAGACGGCGAGTAGGCAGAGGAATAGGCCCTCTCATTGAGACGCCAGTTTGCTCTGAAATCATCTTGATTCCGCTACACAAGGTATCAACATGCTCGTGATTAAGTCCTGTGACTTTGATTGCTGTAATGCTTGCCATGAGGAGACCAACCTATGAGTTTTCTTCGGTTTTCCCCAACTGAATTGGCAATCACTTCTTCTCAATCTTCATGCAAACGCCAGCAGCCACGGTCTTACCCATGTCACGAATAGCGAAGCGGGATAGTTCAGGGAACGTATCTGCCTGCTCAATAGCCATTGGCTTTGTTGGTGCGAAGCGAACTAGACATGCATCTCCAGTTACAAGGAAGTCAGGGTTTGGTGTCTTCTCACCTTTGCTGGTCTTCTCAAGTAATTCTGCAAAGCGCACTGCTACTTGTGATGTGTGAGCGTGGAACACAGGAGTATATCCTGCACCGATTGCCTTTGGAATGTCCATCAACTGGATTTGACCAACGAAGGTCTCATCGTGACGAACATACATTGGAGGGTTGTCGGTGTAACCAGCTACGTCACCACGGCGGATGTCAGTTGCTGATAGACCACGAACGTTGAATCCAACGTTGTCACCAGGTTCTGCTCGATCGACCACTGTGTGGTGCATCTCGATTGACTTGACTTCAGCACTTTGTTCGCTTGGGTTGAACTGAACAGTCTTTCCTGAGTGTAGGATACCAGTTTCTACCTTACCTACTGGAACTGTACCAATTCCGCCAATCTTGTATACATCCTGAATTGGCAAGCGCAGTGGCTTGTCAACTGGCTTTGGAGGCAACTTAACTGCATCAATGGCTTCGAACAATGTTGGTCCGCTGTACCATGGAGTGTTAGTACTCTTGTTGTAAATATTGTCTCCTTCAATAGCACTGCATGGAATGAAAGGTATGTCGTCAGGCTTGAAACCAGCCATGCGCAGTAGGTTTGAAACTTCTTCAACTACACTGTTGTACTTGTCTTGTGACCATGAAACACCAGAGATATCCATCTTGTTAACGTTAACAATAAGTTCCTTGACACCAAGAACCTTAGCCAAGAAAGCGTGTTCCTTGGTCTGAGCGTTGACACCATCGTTAGCTGCAACATTCAGAACTGCAGCGTCTGCTTGGCTAGTACCAGTAATCATGTTCTTGACGAAATCACGGTGACCAGGTGCATCAATGACTGTGAAGTAATAGTTAGGTGTGTAGAATTCTTTGTGAGCAACGTCAATGGTAATTCCACGTTCACGCTCTTCCTTCAATCCATCCATAACGTAAGCGAAACCGAATCCCGCCTTTCCACGCTCTGCTGCTTCCTTCTCGAACTTCTCGATAACGTGAGGCTCGATGTGCCCGCTGTCTAGCATCAAACGACCTACTGTGGTCGATTTTCCGTGGTCAACGTGACCTACGAAAACGATGTTCAGGTGTTCCTTGCTCTTATCTTCCCATTGTGAACCCATGTTTATACACTCCTTTGAGTGAGTCGGCCGACTCACCCCCCCTATTTGAACTAAACGCCACAGAGGCACATGTTCAACAGAGGTGAAAACGCTCAACTGAGTTGCAAATGACCTCATTTGTACTTTAGAATAATTTGTAATTCAAGTATTTCTGCGTTATGTTGTTTGGTATTGAAAACTTGGACAGTCCATTGACCATCCAAATAGGTACGGAAATCACCAGTGCTGGAAGTCATTACCAAACAATAATTGTCTTCGGAACAATCTGAGTCTGTTTGTTGCTCATCAGAATTAGCACTGCTGTTACGCACCTCTTCATCTGTTTCATTGAAGAAATAGAGGTCCATTCTATTATCCTGCTCACATAGTGCTCCACAACCTGCGCCGGGATCTTTCTTTGGATAGACAAGTCTTGCCTTGAACTGATTTATTTTCTGGGAATTCAGAAGATCATAAGTCAAGGGAGCAGTAAACTCTTCTCTAGGATTATCTGCAGAATTATTCCTCCCTATCTCACCGATATCGCTCCATTTTGCACGGGCGTTGACATAGACCCACGTGTCCTCACTAGAGGTCATTCCTTGGTCATCTGTAACAGTTAGTTGAATCCTCCATTCACCAGGGGAAACTTCCCATTGGTAGGTTTCGCCGGTGGCGTCAACATCGTTTGTCTTATCTCCGTCACCATCATCGTCAATGTTGATGTTAAGGTCCCATTTCCAACTTACTATCCAAGATTCTGCGCTTCCAGCCTCACTACCTGTAGCATCAAGTGAAACGGTGGTCGAAGGGTCCCAATCCCTTTCAGATTCATCCATCTCATCATCACAAATCCAAACGAGGATATAGGTTCCTGATGCTGGAGGCTCCTCGTCATCACAATCGTCTGCTTTTGATGTAGCAATGGAAGCAGTTGGTTCTGCAGCATCTTCTGCAAATATTTTGAACTCCTGCTCTTTTTGAGTCTCAAACTCCCCGTCAGAAACAGAAAGGATGACAGTGTAATCACCTGCTGAATTATATGTGTGAGATGTTGTCAAACCTGTTCCAGTATTGGTGTCTCCGAAATTCCATGAATATGTGAGTGAATCTCCTTCTGCATCCGAAGAGCCAGTAGCATCAAAATGGAGCAACATGCCTGCTTTTAGAGTTCCACTTTCCTGAACTGAAAAGGTAGCAGTGGGTGCAGAATTAGTATTGAATACCTCTAAACATCCGGGTGAAAGAACCACCATAATCAGTAGCATCACAAGAACTGATGGGCGCACAATCGCTTTCTTCATCAACTACTACCACACATCGGTCTATCATCAACCATTCGGCGTATTGGGAGATGAAAATTAGTTTCTTTCGGCCTTTAGAATAAGGGCGATATGCAGAATAATGGTGCCTAGAAAGAGAACAGAGTCGCTTGCCGGTTGCCTTTGATGAGATCATCCCCAGTCCAGCCAAACGCCTCCGTGATGCGCCCCAATGCTGTAGCGAGTCTTTTGATGTAGAATTCGGGGTCATAGTCCGTTTGAACTTCACCAGTCTCATCTTCAATCCATGCAGTAATCCCCATCGGGCTTTTACTTGCATCTGTAACCAACCAGCCAACTTTCATGCCGGGGGTGAAATTCAATCCGGCAGCAATTCTCTGCTTTGCAGCTCTTACATGCACCAATCTATCTGGGTTTGTATAGACTGTAGTGAAATCAATTTGCCCATTATCTCTAACCTTTCCTTTACACGATTTACTAATGACGAGGTCTCTTGGTTCTATATCTCCTCTCTTTACTCTCTTGATTAGATCGACACAATGTTGTACGGCTTGGTCGGTTTCTCCATCTAGAATCATTGCGAAAAGTTGAGTCATAGCATCGGTTAGAATTGTGAATGAATCTGTTCTTCTCACTTCATATCCACGCACAAGTAACTTAGATTCAGGCCATACCATTTGCCCAACATAGCGCTTCTTAGCCCCATGGCTGAAAAATGATGATAGCCCAGTTTCAAACTCTAGTTCCGCCCCTTCTTTTGTGAATCGTTCTGCAATCTCTTCACCGAATTCAACCATGCCGCTGACAGCTTCATTCCAAGCTACCAAATCATCTCCTTCAGTGGGTATCTTCGAAGGCACCCCCTCTTTTACTGGGGCTTGGACAAAGACGCTATCCGTATCACTGTAAACCACATGATGGTTCTCATCGTCAAGTTGCTTGATGATGCTCTTGATGTTTGAGCGGGCCCATGCTGTGATAGAGGACCCCAAATCGTCATGAGTGAAGCGATAGAATTTGGAGGCAAATACTCCATAAAACGAATTCATTAGAATCTTGACTGCGTATTGCATACGATTGTGAAACATCTCATTAACACCATCGTCATTCTTGGCGGCGTCATACATCTCCTTCTTGTGATGTGCCCTCAGTTCCATCAAATCCTCTAACAGACGTGGGACTAAGCCACGCCGAGTTTCTGCGGGTAGGAATTTAGCACCGTATGGAGACTCATGGAACCCTTCCTCTGGGGCTTCATCGGGCCGAGCTTTTTCATCGATGCGAGTAGTATAGCATATGTTGTTGGAAATCATTATTGAAGGATACATCGATTTGAAATCGAGAACTGCAACCCAACGATGCACTCCTGCTTCAACTTCATGCACATAACCGCCAACGATTTGGTCGCCGCGATTACCTCGATTGGTTCTAGGGACCGCGACATTCTCCCTGTCTGCAAGTCTGATGACTAGGCTGTCAATCCACTGTGATGTGGTTCCTGATATTGCAATTTCAAGAGGTACCGCTGCTACAGAAGCCAATGCTTCTTTAGTTTGAACAGCACGAATTTGAGTTAATATTCTAAGTGGCAGAATGGTATCTTGAACGCAGTATTTCATTACCACATCTGGGCGTTCAGCCCATTCCTTATCCATCTTGGAGGCATCCACATCCATCTTATGGAGGTCTTCATCCTCAGGCCATAGAAGTTGGCAGACAAATTTGAGCGTCTCACGTTTTGGTCTCAATACCATTCTTGCTTGCCACCAAGCATCTAGTACACAGCGGCCATGAATGCGCCAAGTTCTACGATTTGTTTCTCTACCCGGAATCAATCTTTTTGATTCTGATTCAATGATAGGGACTCGGCCCCAACCAAACATATCGGCTTGGACAGAAAAATCACTTTTGCGTGCGAGCGAGCGTGCTCGCATCTGTAACCTTGGCAGATCGAAGTTGTCAATGTTGTATCCCGTGATGATATCTGGATCTTTTTCTCGTACTAATCGAGAAATGCCAGAGAGGATATCGATTTCACTCCCTCTGAACTCATAAGTTTCTTCTCTTTGTCCTTGCTGAATAACCACAGCAGCACAGAGAATTGTTTCTTCAGTAATAGATGTCTCAAGGTCAAACGACATCAGGATAAATGGGGTTGGGAATGGCTCGCATTTCTCAATATTAGAATAATCACAAGTCACTATCAAATCAACAGGATATAGGCCAGAGCCCCCAGCGGTTTTGATTCTTTGAGCCGCATCCATCCGCGCAGTTTCTCCTTTGTGTGATTCAGGTAATTCAGCAAGCAATTCGTCTGGCGCTCCATCTCCTGCCCACAATACATCACTATCACAACTGATGTGTGGGCCAATGTCATTGTCCATGAATAGTCGATTAACAAATGGAATATCTGCATTAGTAAGTTCCCAATCTTTCTCTAATTTATTTCGTATTTGATGACGAGAACCGGTCATCATCCATGGCCGCTTAATTTCAACTTTCCAGTGTGGTTTCACCCCATTGCGTGTCCATTTATCAACAGGTTCGTGGATTTTTGTGATGCCCTTGATTGAACTAACTTGCTCTAGCATAGGGTCTACATCAACTCCATCATCCGGTTTCCCAGGTATGCTGATTTCCAACCATGGCTTCATCCCAGTGACAAGAAGTAGGACTGAATGTCCCTCACGTGCTCGGCACCACAACTCAATGACTGTATCAGAACGGGTTTGTGAATCCATTATGTAAGAGCCTTGAACAACGCAACTTTGCACAATTGTTCGAGTCATACATTTCACTCCACTGTGACCAAGTCCAATGAACCCTTGCTATGCGGGAAGGGGTAACGGTTGATAACCGAGGCCACTTCTTGGGGTTTGCTAGGCTGTCATAGGTCTGCCAAGGTGAGCCACAATGAGCGAGGATTTATCGATTGATTGGGACTCAATGACATTCAGTTTCACACCAACTGATATGATGTATCAGGCAACCTGCAAACAAGGAGAGGAATGGCAATATGGAGAAATGGTTCCTTATGGTGACATTACGATTTCACCAGCCGCTGGCGTCCTAAATTATGGTCAAGGATTGTTTGAGGGGATGAAGGCACAGAGAAGTGTCAATGGCGGAATTGTACTATTCAGGCCCGAAAGAAATGGTGAGAGGCTTGCAGATGGCGCTCGCAGATTGGGAATGCCACCAATCCCTGTAGACATGTTTCTTGAAGCGGTAAACCAAGTCGTAGCGGCAAACGCTCGCTGGGTTCCACCAACCGGTAAAGGAGCGCTCTACATTAGGCCTGTACTATGGGGTACGGGTGCTATTCTCGGGGTTGCCCCTGCGCCAGAATACACTTTCATGATCTATGTTTGTCCCGTAGGTCCTTACTTCAAGGGAGGTATGCTCCCTATTGCTCTCAAAGTTTCAGAAGATTATCACCGTGCTGCACCAGGTGGTTCAGGTGCAGTCAAGGCGATTGGAAACTACGCCCCTGGCATGATGCCAAGCAAGAATGCGAAGAAGGACGGATTTGCTGAAATCATCTATCTCGATGCTACAAATCATCGTTATATCGAAGAAGTTGGTGCTGCTAACTTCTTCTGTGTCAAAGACGGAGTAATTTACACGCCTGAATTAACTGGTACTATTTTGCCAGGTATTACTCGTGCCAGTATTATTGATTTAGCCCGCCATCGAGGATATGATGTGGTTGAAGAAAAAGTCGATATCGTTTTCGTGTTAGAAGCTGATGAGTGCTTCTGTGCAGGGACAGCGGCGGTGATTTCACCTATTGGTGCAATATGCAAGGGTGATTTGTGTACCAGTTATTGCAATAATGAGGTAGGCCCAGTCACTCGAGAACTCTATGATGCGTTGACTTCTATTCAGATTCAAGATGCCGCAGATGAATTCGGCTGGATTAAGGCAGTCCCTGTTCCTGAAATTACTGTTGAATAGAGGGTACCCATTTATTCATTTTGAAGCATAGGGGGGCCCTATGCTCCAAAGTAGTTTAAGAATCATCATTTTAGTAAGTAAAAAAACACATTAGGAAACACCTCTTCGCAGTATCATGGCAAAGAGACAAAAGGCAAAGGCGTTTAATCCATTTGCACCGAGCACATCAAAAAAATCAGAAGCACGAATATTGAATGATGAACATGACGAGAATGCCACTGATATTCCAAGACATTACAAGAATGTAATGGCCGGTTCAGTTTTGGATTTGGATAAGGCAGTAAATATTGAGATACAGGCCGGATGGCGACCTATGGGGAATATGACTGTCATTAGGCCAACACACTCAAACAGAGGCGGTGCTCTTAATCCCACTAGCACTTTCTCCCAAACAATGGTGAAGGGAATAGTCGTTGAGGTTTTATCCTTCCCGCCAGAAGATTAAGAATATCCGCCACCATCTCAGCATAATTCATCTCTGTTCAATTTGTTTAACATGGAAGCAAAGGGTTAGTGTATAACACCCCTTAATTCAAAATCGCTGAATTAATGGGCTTTGCGTGGGCCCTTTCATTGCCTACC
>Ga0066863_10000866_pt1 | contig 14943 bp, 17 predicted proteins | sample ETN02SmetaG_2_FD_65495 | JGI IMG/M metagenome (GOLD analysis project Ga0066863, IMG submission 65495) | Marine microbial and viral communities from oxygen minimum zone, Eastern Pacific Ocean - ETNP2014F10-02SV253 | ecosystem: Environmental > Aquatic > Marine > Oceanic ...
TTTCTTTGATGGTGATGGAACTCTTTGGTATCCAAAGAAAACTAAATACAAGGAGCACCCCGTTTGGTTATACAGAGATCCTATAACTAAAAAAACAATAACCTCATTTGAAGCGGAAAAGGCAGTCAAACATCAAATGCTGATACCAACGGTGCTTTCCACTTTGAAAAAACTAAAAAAGTTAAATATAATATTAGTTGTACTATCAACCAACCCTTATCCTCCTAAAGAAGCAGATATCTCAATTAAGGGACGAGTTAAACATTTTCAGTTAGGTGATCTTTTTGACGAAGTACATGCAACCAGAGAGTATCATGGTTCTAAAGGAGAGTTCATGCTAAGAATTCTACAAGAACGTGGAATTCCAAAGAACAAAGCTCTAATGGTGGGTGATAGTTATAAATGGGATATAAAATCTGCGCTAAATGTTGGAATAGCGGGCGTTCTAATTGAAACAAAATATGAGAAACATCCGGCAACAAAGAGAATTAAAAGAAAAATAAATAAAATGAGTGAACTTTTAAATTATATTTAGCTTCTAAAAAATAAAACCCAAATAACTGCAATAATTATAGAAATATGAATCAAATACTTTGAGTTTCCAAAATTTATCAAATCATCCCTCGATACTTTCATAGTCTGGATAAGGTTTACCTCTCATATAATCATCATGATTTTCAATAAAATGTAGAAGTTTATTTTGATTTTGTTCAATAAGAGTCACTAATTCAGCATTAAATAATTGCCCATAAATTTCTCCATTCTTAATTAAATCTATCAAGTCTTTTTGAGGAATATTTTGACGCGTAAATGGACAAACATTTCCTGTAACAATATGTATATCCATCTCCTTATCTAGTTCCAAATCAAGATTTGTCATAATATGAACTGTGTAATCACCTAGCTTAATATATGGAAAAATTCCATCGCTTCCAATTTTATAACTCATAATTTAGAAAACAGCCTTACGTATTAAAATGTTTATATGATTTGAGAATATAAAGGGCACACTTGAAGGTGGACATTTCAAAAATGCAAAGTCTTACTGACGAACAACTCCGCGCCGCTACTCCAAAGCACAAATAAACATAATTATGGCTGCTCGGTTCCCCGTCTGACCAGGTTCTCATCTTTAATCGCCAGAGGAGGCAACGCTTCGACGTCACACGTCAGGGACAAAGCATACAATCCATGCCGCCCTTCAAGCTTCGACATCTTAGCATACAAGATAACAGCCGCGCTTACCCGGCCTGTCTAGCCCAATAAAGCCCCTAAATCTTGGTTTAAAAGGATTACTATTATATACTTTCAAAACATAATTCAATATGAATATTCGGAAAATGCAACAAAAAGACTACGAAAAATCTGCAAAACTTACCAAGAAAGTATATTTAATTAATAACAAACATGAAGGAACAAAGAAAGCAACACAAATGTATGTTGATAGATTTGATTTGACTAAAAAACGAAATCTCGCTATGTTCATTAGACCTACATTTAAACTTGTAGCCGAAGAAAATGGGCAAATAATTGGAGTATTAAGAGGTCATAGAAATGAACTTGGATCATTATTTGCTATTCCATTTTACAAAAGATTGGGATTCAAGAAAACAACAGGAATACGAAGTTGGAAAAATTTACCTGTAAAATTCCAACCAATGAAAAAACTACTCTGATTCCAAATAAGCAGTTAACCCCTTACCCATTTCAGGGTTCTTCTCAAGAATGAAATTAAAATATGGATAAAAATCTCTCATAAGCGCAGAAGATGATGCATGTAACTTTCCTGAAACTTGTTGAGATATTCCTCTTGCCTTTTTTCTTTTAGAAGCAAGTGCAAATATTTTCATGAGCATTTCAGGACGAGTATATCTAGAAATGTTCTGAGTAACTTGAGTCTTTGCTTGTTGAACTCCTACTGAAGTAAAAAAACTGGAATAGTAAGCTAATTCCCAATTTTGAGTGGCTGAAATTCTGCGATTAAATTTATCACTTAATACAATATTATCATATCCATATTTTAAAGAAAATGTATCCATATATTCTCGATACATATTTTGATCAAGCCACATCAAAAACTCAGAAGCATCTATCTTAACACTCTTGAATGAATTTAGTGCAACTTTTGAATCAAATGATTTCAAAACCATCTTAACCGCATAAAATATATTTTCCTCTCGTTCTCTAAATAAATCAAATAAATCTTCATTTGTAATTTTATCCTTATCTTTAAGAAGAACATCTAAATCCATAACTGCTGAACGAACATCTCCTTGTGCCCTGGCCGCAAGTTTCTTTAATACTGCAGGTTCAACATCAACTAATTCAGACTCACAAATCTTCTTAAGATATTTTTCAATATGTTTCCACTCAATATTATCAAATTCAATCATCTCACAATATTTTCTAAGTGTTCTAAATTTTGAATTCCAAGGATCATTAGATGTAAAAATTATGGGATATTTTGATTTTTTTATTATTTCAATTAAATCTCGTACGCCTTTTCTATCCCCTATAAAGAACGATTCCATCTCATCAATTAAAATTATTTTTTTATTTCCAAATAAAGACGGTTGTTGGGTTGCAACACTTAGATTTGATATAATTTCTTTTTTTACTCTTGAGCTCGAAGGAGGTATTTCAAACAATTCAAACTCGTGTTCTGAAGCAAAAACTCGTGCAGCAAGAGTCTTTCCAATTCCTGTATGTCCATAAATTATTACAGCATTTTTCTTTCTACCCTTTACAAATCTGGAAAGTTTAACAATTCCACCATATTGTCCAATAATTTCAGAAAGTTTTTTTGGAACATATTTCTTAATAAGCATAAGTAAATCTTCAAATAGAGATTTAAATAAATATAGCTGGAGGAATCAACTATTAATTTTATTCATCAATAATATGATTTGTTTTCGTAAAGTAATAATTTCTTGAGTTTTTTCTTCTAGAAGTTCCAACAACACATCATCTTCCTTTTCATCGGCAAGTTTAACAACTTCGGTAAATGCGTCTCGATTTAGACTGGCAAAAGCTAAAATTTGATTAACCGTTACCATTAGTAATTCAAACCTCGTAAGGCTTCTCCAAAAATTTGCTCAACTTCTCGAACTTTCATTTGATGTGGTTCAAGATCATACAATTTATTTGCTCTCTTTGGCAAACTTATTGTTTTTGCATCTCTAAGCTCAACATAGCCTCGTCCTGAATTTAGTAAATTCTCTGCGAAAGATTTTATCATTTTCATATTAGAATAAAAACAATATCAATTATAAGTCACGTACTGAGTTGTCCAATGTCCACTAACCTCTGGCACCGAGAATCTCTAACAATTTAACTTCAAAGGTTAGCGTTTGTCCTGCCAACGGATGATTAAAATCAACAGTAATATTTTCATCATTGATTCCAATAATTGAACCTACAACTTGTTGGTCATCAACCATACCTTGAACTATTAATCCTTCACTTAATTTATTTTCAGGATTATCATCAAAATTATCTTTTGGCATTTCTCTTATTAGATCATCAAAATATTTTCCATATGCTAATCCTGGAGGAATTTTAATTTGTCGTTCTTCTCCAACTTCCATACCTACAATTCCTTTATTAAATCCAGGAATAATTTCCTTAGAACCAACTTTTAATTTTAAAGGTACTTTACCTTCAGACGTATCAAATACCTCTCCCGTTTCCAAGAAACCTGTAAAGTGTAATTTCACTTCATCATTTACTTTTGCCGGCATAATCAGAAATAATGTCACTTCATTAAAAACATTATGTTGATATAAAATGTATTTTGGAAAAGCTAATTCTCAGTAGATACATTTGACCCTAATAAAACAACTTCAGCTAAAAATGCATTAAGTTGAACAAACTCATTTGCACCTTCAGTAAGTCGATATTCATATTCTCCGCAAAATTTAATTAATTGAACTTTAAGTTTATCATCAAAATCTGGAGAATTCCAAACTTGCTTTTGAATTTGCCTTATTGCATCCATTCCAGACAAGCCATATTTAATCAAAATGTCTGACATTTTATTTTTAGCAGAATTAAAATCTCCTGCCAAACTCAACTTAATTATTTCATATAATTCGGTTGGTTCAGCAAATGCAACAACTTCTCGAACAACCTCAACAGTAACTTCAGTTGCAATTGCAGAACATGCTTGTAACATATTTTCTGCTTTACGGCAGTCTCCTTCAGAAACATCATAAACAAAATTTGCAGCATCATCATGAATAACTATATTTTCACGAGTTGCAATTTCCTTTAATAAATTTACAATAACTTCGCGCATTAAAGGTCGAAATCTGAACATTGCACATCTACTTTGAATTGGAGGAATAATTTTAGAAGAATAGTTACAACTCAAACAAAATCTAACATTTGAAGCATAATCTTCCATCGTACGTCTCAAAGCATGTTGGGCATCTTTGGTTAATGCATCTGCCTCATCTAAAAATATTAATTTGAAAGGCACTTTATCTGAAACCGCTTTGGTTCTTGCAAAATCTTTAATTGAAGTTCTTACAATATTAATTCCTCGATCATCTGACGCATTTAATTCAAGAACATTATCTTTCCAAGTATCGCCATATAAATCTCTAGCTAAAGCCAGAAAGGAGGTTGTCTTTCCAGTCCCTTGCATTCCTGCAAAAATCATATGAGGCATACTTTTGCTTGAAACAAAAGCTTTCAATCGATTAATGATATCATCTTGTCCACGAACTTCGGATAAATTATTTGGCCTATATTTCTCAGTCCACACTTCAAAACTAACGTCAGTCATAAAGAATCGTCCTAACTGAACTTTTAAAGATTTGTACAATCTGGAATCTCAAAACCTTTTTAAGTTCAAACTATAACTAAAAACATGCAAAGTGATTATCCCATTTGTCAATTATAATAACAATATCATTAGCGACATATATTTAAATTTTCAGGGGGTTTATTTCTTATGAGCAACTACAATTTTAAAAAAGTAGAGCCAGAAATGAATAAATACTGGAGAAAAATTAATCTTCTAAAACTTCTTCAACATAAAAATAAACAAGGAAAGCCTTATTTATTACTAGAGGGTCCTCCCTATGCAAATAATATTCCGCACGTAGGTCACCTACGAAACATTTACTATAAGGATTTATCCACAAGATATGCTTGGATGACTGGACGTTCAGTTATTTTCACCGCAGGATTTGATACACACGGACTACCTATTGAAAATATGGTGGAAAAACAACTAGGATTCAAAAGAAAACAAGATATTTTAGATTATGGAATTAGTAATTTTACTCATGAATGTAAAAAACTGGCAGATCAAAGCATTGATTTTTGGATGAACATGTATGATAAATATGGAACTTGGATGGGTTGGGATGATGAACCTTACTTAACTTACAAGAATGAATATTTGGAATCTGCATGGTGGATGTTCAAACAAATGTTTAAGAAAAATCAAGTCTATCGTGGAAAAAAACCAATACATTGGTGTCCACATTGTGAGACTTCACTTGCAGGTGCAGAAATAGAACAAACAGAAAAAACTGATCCGGGAGTTTATATAAAATTTAAACTAAAAAATGATAACGCATCAATATTAGTATTTACTACAACTCCATGGACACTTCCTTCAAATGTAGCAATTGCTGCAACTAAAAATGGAACTTATGTAAAAGTCAAGACTACTTCAGGAAATTTAATTCTTGCCGAAGCAAGACTTGAATTATTAGAATCTTTAGGAATAAAATACAAAGTACTACAAAAATTTAAGGGAAACAAACTTGCAGGTGAAGAATATTATCCGCTCTTCGATATTCCAGTTCAAAATTCATTAAATAAAAATAAGAAGGCACGTAAAATTTACATGAGTATTCCAATTCTTAAAGAAAGAATAGCTCCAAAAACTGCAGAAAAACGAGGAATAAAATCAAAGGATGTATTTGAACAATTTGTAAGTGTTGAAGAGGGCACGGGATTTGTTCATATGGCTACGGGACATGGTAAAACAGACAACGAAGTTGGAAAATATTATGGTCTGCCTGAATTATCTCCTTTAGATGATTCATGTAATTTCACTGATGAAGCAGGAAAATATGAAGGTCTATTTGTTAAGGATGCGGACAATCAAATAATAAAAGATCTAGAAAAATCCAACAGTTTATTACACAAAGAAAAAGTAAGACATAATTATCCAACTTGCTGGCGTTGTAAACAAGGATTAATATTTAAACTTTCAAATCAATGGTTCTTCAAGACTGATAAAATTAGAAAAAAACTTCTCTCAGAAAACAATAAAGTAAAATGGAAACCTGAATTTGGTCGAGAAAGGATGAATTCTTGGTTAGTAAATTATGGTGATTGGAATTTTTCTAGACAACGATTTTGGGGAATACCAATTCCCATATGGATAAATGAAAATAATCCAAAAGATATGATTACAGTTGAATCAAAAAAGGAATTAGAAAAACTACTTGGGAAAAAATTACCTTTAAATTATGATCTACATAATGTTGTAGAACTTATTATAAAAAATAAGAAAGGAACTTACAAAAAAATTCCAGATATTTTTGATGTGTGGTATGATTCTGGTGTAGTCCATAATGCGTGGTTAGGTGCTCCGCTACAAAACAAAGCAAAATTCAAAAAACATTTTCCAGTCGATAGAATATCTGAAAGTCTTGATCAAATAAGCGGATGGTTTACTTCATTATTATTTACTTCAGTATCAGTATTTGGAAAAGCCCCATTCAAATATATTAGTATGCCTGCATTTGCAGTTGATTCTAAGGGTGAAAAAATGTCTAAATCAGTAGGAAATGTAGTTTGGGCAGACAAAGGAATTGAAGATTTGGGTGCAGATCTAATTAGACTTTATTACACAAGCAATGTTCCACCTTATGAAATGGCAAAATTCAATATTGGTGAAGTAAAGAAAGAAACTTTTGGAGTAATAAACACTTTATGGAATTTACATAACTACTTGTTAACTGAGTATCCCTTAATAACATCTAAACGCATAACTGAGTTAGAAGATAAATGGATAATTTCAAAACTGAATTCTTTAATAAAAAATTATCACGCTTCTTTTGATAATTTTGAATATCAAGAAATGGGGAGAAATATTTCTGAATTTATAGTTAAAGATCTTAGTCGAAATTATATACAATTAGTGCGTTCAAGAATTGAAGATAAGGATTCAAGAGTTGGATATATTCTATTGAGATGTATAACTGATATTCTCAAATTGCTTGCACCGATTAGTCCATTTGTTTCTGATAAGATCTATCAAAATCTAACTGTGTATGATTTAGAAGAACGCTCAGTTCACTTAGAAAAATTACCTAGAATCCAAAATCGAGAAATAAATTTACAGTTAGAAGAAGAATTTGAACTAGTTCAAAGTATTATTTCTGATACTCTTGCACTTAGAGACAAAATGAAGCGGAGTTTAAGATGGCCAATAAAGGAGGTGGTTATAGTTAGTCCTTCATTGAAAGTTTCTTCAGTAATAAAAAATTATGATAATTTAATCAAAAATCAAGTTAATGCTTTAACTCTTAAAACTAGGCGATCAATAAAGAATGTAAATTATATTGTGAAGTTGAATTTTAGAGAAGTTGGTAAAAAACACGGAAAGAAAACAAATGAAATATCAAAAGCATTATCAAAACTTTCAGCTGAAAAAATAATATCTGAACTCTCAAAAAACTCATTGAATGTTAAAATAACTGGCGAAAGAGTAAAATTAACTAAGGAGGACGTACTTGTTGAAAGAAAACTGCCCAAAGGGCTTAGAGGGATTTCAAGATCAAAGTATATATTATATTTGGATGCTGAAGAAAATAATGAAATGTTGACCATGGGTTATACTAGAGAATTAACTCGAAAAATACAAGATTTGAGGAAAAATTCGAAATTGCAAAAGTCAGATAAAATTGAAGTCCAAATTAATTCTAATAAGGAATTAAATCTAGCTTTTGAAGAAATTAAAAAGAAAACCAATGCAAATAATATCAATCTGATTATCAAAGGTCCAAAAAATCCAAATTTGGTAGTAAAAAATATAAATTTCTTAGTAAAAATAAGGAAGAATTAGCTTTATAAAGGAGTATTTATATATCTTTCCCACGATAGAAAAACATGACACCAAAAGTCGATAAAAGAGTTTGGTCAAAAACACAGAATGTTGTAGTTTCAGCCAATATTTTTGCAAAATTACCTTTAGAAAAACTTGCAGTTTTACTTGATAATTCAGATTATACTCCCGAAACATTTCCGGGATTAATTTATAAAGTAGAGGATGAAAAACTATCCTTCAACAAAGCAAGTTATTTATTATTCAGTTCAGGAAGAGTGATTTGTACTGGAACAAAATCAATAAAAGATGCAAGATCTGCAGTACATCACGTTATTGAAGATTTAAAAGAAGTTGGGATCGAAATTACAAAGAAACCAGAAATCAAAGTACAAAATATGGTGGCATCAGGTTCAGTTGGTGGTAGGTTAAATCTTAATGAAATTGTTTTCCTATTTGACAATACTGAATACGAACCAGAACAATTCCCGGGACTTGTTTACAAACTAAAGGGTGAAGAAGTTCTTCAAAACATAACTTTCTTACTATTCGGGACGGGAAAGATTGTTATCACTGGAGCAAAATCTGAAAAACAGATAAAAGACTCAGTAAAATTCTTAAGAGCACAACTTATTGATGTTGGCGAACTTGAAAAGTAACTCGACTAGATAAATTCTTTTTAATTAAAATTGTAGACTCTGTATTCTAGCATGGAGTCTAAAACTTTAACTCAATATAGAACATTTCTAGAAAAATATTACAAGAAAGATCTTTTGGATGTTGCACAAAAAGGTGAAAAAAGCTTACAAATTGACTGGCAAAATTTATCTAAATATAATCCAACTTTAGCAGAGAATATTTTGACATCTCCAAATGAAAGTTTAGAATATATTAATAGTGCAATTTCTGAAGAAGAACTTGGAGAATTAAAAAGTCCAATTAAAGCAAGAATTATTAATCTACCGCCCTCTCAAAAACTGAAAATTCGTGATTTAAGAAGTAGAAATTTAGGACAATTAATTACATGTAATGCGTTAATAAGACAGGCATCAGATATTCGTCCAATGATAACTGTTGCAACTTTTGAATGTCCAAAATGTGGTACACAAAGCAAGATTGAACAACACGAAACTAAGCTTGCAGAACCAGGACTGTGTGGACAATGTAGACATAAAGGACGATTCAAAATGGTTGAAAAAAATCTTAGTGACGTTCAACAATTAGTTGTAGAAGAACCACCTGAATCATTAGAGGGTGGATCTCAACCTAAAAGAATTAGATGTATTCTTCATGATGATTTATTAGAACCCAAATTAGAACGTAATCGATTTCCTGGAAATAAAATTAAAATTGTTGGTTTAGTTAAAGAAGTGGCAATCACTACACGGACTGGTGCACAATCAACAAAATTTGACATTATTTTAGAAGCAAATTCTGTTGAATCTATGGAAGAAGAATTTGAAGAACTTGATGTTAATAATAAAGAAAAGGAAGAAATAATAGCACTGGCAAAAGATCCAAAAATCTATGAGAAACTAATACAATCGATAGCGCCAGTAATTTATGGTTATAACGAAATAAAGGAAAGTATTGTACTTCAGCTTTTTGGAGGTGTAAGAAAAGTAAAAAATGACGGTACTGAATTGCGAGGAGATATACATGTTTTATTAATGGGTGATCCTGGTGCAGGTAAATCTATTTTATTAAGATATATTGCAAATTTAGCACCGAAAGCAAGATATGTAGCAGGACGTGGAGCATCTGGTGCTGGACTTACCGCTGCAGTAGTAAAGGATGAATTCCTTGGTGGTTGGGCGTTAGAAGCCGGAACTTTGGTTCTGGCAAATAAAGGAATGGCTTGTATTGATGAATTGGACAAAATTTCTCATGATGATCGAAGTGCAATGCATGAAGCAATGGAACAACAAACAGTTTCCATATCCAAAGCAAATATCCAAGCAACATTAATGTCACAAGCATCAGTTCTTGCAGCAGCAAATCCGAAATACGGTAGGTTCGATCCATACCAGCCACCTCCAACTCAAATTGATCTTCCTCCAACATTAATTAATCGATTTGATTTAATGTTTGTTATTCGAGATATACCAAATATTGAAAACGATGAACGAATTGCAAAACATGTACTCAAATTGCAAGGTGATATTGAATCGGCACAAGGTGAAATTGAACACTCATTACTAAGAAAATATATTGCTTATGCAAAACAAACTTGTTTTCCGAAACTAGGTAAAGAGCCTCAAAAAATAATCAGAGATTATTATGTTAAAATTAGAAGCACTGCATCAGGCGATGATGGAATAAAGAGCATTCCGATTTCTGCACGTCAACTTCAAGCAATAATTCGTCTAGCAGAAGCATCAGCAAGAATAAGGCTTTCAAAAAACGTAACAAAGACAGATGCAGAACGAGCAATTCGCCTTGTAGAAGAAACTCTAAAACAACTTGGAACAGACCCTGAAACTGGAAAAATTGATATTGATAGAATTACTACTGGGATAACTGCAACTGATCGAAGCAGGATATCAAATATTAAACAAACTATGACTGAGTTAGAATCTCAATTCGGAAAACAAATTCCAAAGGATGATTTGATTAAATCACTTGAGGATAAAGGAATGACAAAGGATCGAATAGAAAGTGAACTTGATAGACTTAAGAAAAACGGAGAGATATTTGAACCTCGACACGGTGTATTGCAGAAGGGATAAGACTAAATTAAACAAGAATATTTAAACTAAAACTGGAGTTAAAAAATATGGCAATAAAACGTTCAACAGCATATAGAATAAGAATTTCTAGTTTAGTTAATGGAGAATTTCTTAGACAGGAAGGTTTTAATCCAAGTTATATTGTCATTAATGAACATCAAGTATCTCGTATTAATATAATTGCAACAATCGTTAGTAAATATTTAACCGAGGATGGAAATTATTGTGCACTAACGTTAGATGATGGATCTGAAACCATTCGAGCAAAGGCTTTTGGAGCAGATGTTGCAAAAATTAAAGAATCTACGGTAGGTTCACTTGTTAGATTTATTGGAAAAGTCAAAGAATATAATGATGAAATTTATTTAATTCCTGAAGTAATTAAAGAAAATATAGATCCAAATTGGTTACTTATTGATTTAGCTGAACTTGGAAAACCAGAATTTATTGAAGATAATTCGATTCTAGCAAGTAAAAAGAAAGATGAACTTGAAGTTATAGAGGTTAAAGATAGTAATAATCCAAATCTGCAAATAATAAAATTAATAAAATCTCATGATTCTGGTGAAGGTACTCCTGTAGCTGACGTCATTAAAAATTCAAAACTAGATGAAAATGAAGCAAAAACAATTATTGTTAGTTTACTGAAGTCTGGGGAAATCTTTGAACCAAAAAAAGGAATTCTAAAATTGCTCGAGTAAGTAAGATAAAAATTTAAAAACTAGTAAGGTATTTACTAAAAATGACATTTCAATTGAAATATGCCAGAATTTCTGAAGAAAATAATGAATTAAATCTATTCTACAAGCTTGAAGGAGAATTACCTGTTAACGTATATAATATAAAACCAATTAAATTCAACTTTGAAAATAGTGAATTTAGTGTAAAATATTCAATAGTTGGGGATTTTGTTGTTAAGACAGATGCGGCTTTTTTACAAACAACGAATAATGCAACAGTTGGATTGGAACCTCCAACATCAACACCAATAGAACGATTAAATATTAAGCTAAACCGACAAGTTTCTAACGAAGTTAAACGAATGTTAACCCTTCTAAATAATCCTTCATCTACTTTGGATGATTTGTCTACTTAATTCCAAAACCTTCTTAAATACATCAAGAAACTTAAAAACATGGCTTGGAATTATACTTATGATAAATTGCTAAAAAAGGCATATTCTTCTATTCCTAAAACTTCAAAAGAAACAAGTAGATTTGAAGTTCCAACAATTTCTGGAGGATTTGAAGGAAATAGAACTCATGTATCAAATCTCAAACAAATTTCTTCAAAATTGGGGCGAGATATTGATCATTTGATGAAATTCTTATTAAAAGACTTAGCAACAACTGGTGAATGGAAAGGTAATAATTTCTACTTTGTTGGTAAGTTTAATTCCCGGCTACTAAATGAAAAAGTTGAAAAATATGTTAAAGAATTTGTAACATGTAATCAGTGTGGAAAACCCGATACTGATATACATAAAGAAAGAGGTATAACCTTCAAACAATGTCAAGCTTGTGGAGCTAGAAGTTCGACAAGATCATTAAAATAAAATGTTTTTTTACAAAATACACAAAACAGAGTTTGGAACCTTAATTGCAGTTTGCGATGAATCATTGAGTGGTGAAACTTTGAAAGATAAAAAATTAGAAATATTTGTAAACCCCCGTTTTTATGGTGAAACTAAAATTGGAAGAGAAATTATAAAATTAATCAAGAATTCTAATGATGGAAACGTTATTGGAAATAATATTGTTAATCTTCTTTTAAAAAATAACTTTATTACAAAGGATAAAGTAATAAAAATTAAGGGGATTAGTCACGCACAATTTTCAGTATTATAATAACATCGGCATAATTTTGAGAGTAGTATAAATTCCAACAATTGCTCCAGCAATTATTTGATTGTAAGTGTGTCCTACAACATGTTCAAACTTTTTCCATGCATCTTTCTTTAAATCAAAAACAACATCAAACATGCCATTAATATATTCTGAAGCTTTATCAAAATGGAATTTCAAATCAACAACTGTTTGTATTATAACTAACGTAGTAATTACTGCAAGCATAAACAAATTTGTAATTCCTCCTTCTAGAATAAAAATTGCCGTTGTGGCAGAAGTCATAAACGCCGTATGTGAACTTGGCATACCTGCTTTGTTGCCATAACCTTTCCATAATACATCAAGTTTAATTTCTCTGAATCTCAATGAAACTAAAAGCATTTTGATAAGCTGGGATATTCCTGCAGCAATTAAACTTACTATTAATATTGGATGGATTAAAATTTCAAAAAATACATTCATGAAATTATTAGTATATCTTAATTTATAAGGATTCCGAGATATTTATAAATAGCTAATTTTGAACAAGTTTATAGCTCCGTAGTGTAGCGGTCAATCATCTCCGGTTCTGGGCCAGAGGACCCCGGTTCAAATCCGGGCGGGGCTAGATTTATATTATTCAAATAATTATAAAAGCTATGAAAAAACTCTTATTATTGTTGCTAATTTTGCCAGCAGTCTTAAGTACAAGCTATCTTGCATCAGATCAAGTAACTCTGGCCGAAGGAGAATCCATAGTACTTGCTGGAAGAAATGTTACCTTATTAGATGTTTTTTCAGAAACGCAGATTAGAGTTGATGTTGATAACAACTGGGAAATCTTAGACTTATACGAGAATAAATCAATAGATAAAGTAAATATTACGGTTAATGCAACATTATATGTATCAGAACAAAAAACAAATTATGCCACGCTCTTAATTCACGTAATTCAAAGAATTGAATGTTATAATGATTTAGATTGTGATGATCAATTAAAATCTACAATCGATTCTTGTATGGAAAGCATAAACAAATGTTCATATGAAACTATTGCTTCCTGTACTGACAATGATGGTTATTGTCCCGAATTCTGCAGTAAACTAACAGATTATGATTGTGTATTGCAAGATAAATGTGAGCGCGATTCAGAATGTGATGATGATAATTCGGGAACTATAGATAGTTGTGATGGCTCTTATAATGAACAAGCTAGTTGTAGATATGAACCGATTACTGATTGTAAATCTGGTGATAATTTTTGCCCTCTGGGTTGTAAAAATGATCAGAAACTTTACGGAACAGTTCATGATGCTGATTGTTCAATAAATAATACTTGTTTGACTCATTTAGATTGTATCGATGATGATGATGCAACAATTGACTTGTGTTCAGGCGATGGTACAATAGTTCGAACATGTTCAAATGAACTCACTGTTGAATGTAAAAGTAATGATAATTATTGCCCTACTGGTTGTTTTCTTCCAGATGATCCTGACTGTTATGTAAAAACTGAAGAATCTAAAACTGAGGAAATAACTAACTTAAGGGAGACGTGTTTAAATGAAGGTGATATAGAAAACAAATATTTTTGTGATGGTGAAACTTGGAAACCTCAAAAAGCAGGCGGTACTTCATGTACTAACGATTACCAATGTCAACTGGGAACTTGTAACTCTGACAATAGTTGTTTATTAAAATCAGATATTTCGGAGCAACGTAAAAAATTATTAACATCTATGGCAATTGCAGGATTATTGGCATTAATTGGAACATATTTATATTATATATTCAAAATAAAAAATAAATTCTAAATAACAATCTTTAAAAGTTTAAACAACGCGAGAATATCACAATGATGATTGTTGGAGATAAAATAACAAAAGTTGACGCCAAACGAGGCAAACTTAAACGAGGAATTAAAATTGAAACTAAACCTGAAATCACAAAAATTTCAAGTGAAGAGATTTTTGCTGCAGGTGAAAAAAAGGAAGGAGCATTAGTTGACTTCAATTTCAACATATCTTATGGAAAATCAGGACATATTAATCTTGAAGGTTCATTATTTATAACTGGTGAAGAAAAAGAACTAAAACGACTCCAAAAGGAATGGAAAAAAGACAAAAAAATTAATGATAATGTGTTCCCTGTACTGTTAAACCGAATCTTTGAAATTGGTTTAATAACTGCAATTCCGTTATCAAAAACACTTGGACTTCCAGTACCATTACAATTACCAAGAGTACAGCCTAAGCAGTAAAACAACTGCTGCTTAGTGATTACATTTTTTCTTCAGAAAAATCGTATCACTAAA
>Ga0066863_10000872_pt1 | contig 14849 bp, 14 predicted proteins | sample ETN02SmetaG_2_FD_65495 | JGI IMG/M metagenome (GOLD analysis project Ga0066863, IMG submission 65495) | Marine microbial and viral communities from oxygen minimum zone, Eastern Pacific Ocean - ETNP2014F10-02SV253 | ecosystem: Environmental > Aquatic > Marine > Oceanic ...
TTAGTTAGAGAATCCAAATGGCAAATCGATTCAGTTAATGATCTCTCAATTGAAATGTCGATTAATTTATCGAAGCCGTGGCCGTTCAATGGACACATAAAATACTCCATCGCCCTCCGAGGGCGTTCTCTTGTCCAGACAATGCAAATGTTTGCTGCCGGTGATGAAAGTAGAGCATTCCCTGGAAGCCTCGGTTGGCATCCATGGTTTAACAGATCCCTCGGCTCAGATACGATGGAGGTGAAAGCGGAAGTGTCAGATCAGTGGGAACTCGACCAAACCTTAACTGCCACAGGTAATTTGGTTGATTCGACTTTCACAAATCAACTTAAAAATGGCGTCCGTTTAATGCCAGGCGATATAGATGATTGTTTTCTTAGAGTTCCAAATGGCAAAGTAACACTCACTTGGCCTGAACTGAAACTGGAAATTTTAGGATCAGAAGCCATCACACACTTTATGCTGTATTCGCCAGAACATGCTATTTGCGTCGAGCCACAAACCTCGACGGTTGATGCGGCAAGGTTAGCTGAAAATGGTATCGCCCGTACAGGTCATGTTCTTGTCGATCGCGAACACCCATTAATAGCGACAACAACATGGACATGGGACGAATAACCGTGAAAGTATCCGATCCAGCAATATCTATAGACAAACTAAGTTTTAACTATGGAGACAGGCCTGTGCTGAACGAAATTAACCTTGTAGTTCCACAAGGAATTTCGTTTGGAATATTAGGGGCAAACGGTGCAGGAAAAACAACTCTTGTACGATTGCTCGTCGGTCAACTAAACTCAGTTACGGGATCTATCTTCGTATTAGGACAGGCACCTAGCACCGCCCAATCTGACTCGATAGGGTATATGCCGCAACGTAACGCCCTATACGAGGCATTATCTGTAAGGGAAAACCTTGAATTTTTCTCCAGAATGCTAGGACTTTCAAACAAGCACGACCGCTCAATATCAGTCGAATCGGCAATATCTCTGGTAGGTCTTAAGGATCGAGCAGATGATGTCGTGAATCAATTAAGCGGCGGCATGCGGCAACGTGTTAGCCTCGCGATCTCTATGGTCCACGAACCGGATCTTCTATTACTAGATGAACCCACGGTTGGGTTAGATCCCGAACTACGAGCGATGTTCTGGCAGCAATTCAAAGAAATAACAAATACTGGTAAAACCATAGTCATCTCAAGCCACACGATGGATGATGCATCACATTGTGATTATCTAGGGTTTATGCGCGGAGGAAAATTTATCGCTACAGGTACACCTGATGAACTAAGACAGTCAACCGGCAAATCTGATTCCACACTTGAAGATGCATTTCTGCACCTATCCAGAAAGGAATCTGATGTCTCTTGACCGTAAACATGCTATCGCGTCACGAATCGTAAGAGAAATAAGACGAGATAAACGTTCTGTCGCCATGATTATTGGCGCGCCCGTAATTGTCATGTCATTAATCGGGTTTAGCTTCCAAACACAAAAATCCGTGTTAACTGAATTAGCACCAGCATTAATCGCTACAATGGTGATGTTTTTCGTATTCGTTCTCACCGCAATAAGTTTTTTACGTGAGCGATCACAAGGAACGCTCGAACGACTTCTATCCACACCTGTTTCTAGAACTGACCTACTGGTTGGCTATCTCACAGGATTCCTGATATTTGCCTTAATCCAGTCAATGGTCATTCTTACGTACACTCTCTTCGTGATTAACGTTGATTACACAGGAAAGTTATGGGACATAATATCCATCCTTGTGATTGTGACAATCACTTCAGTCAACATGGGCATTTTTGTTTCCACTTTCGCGAAAAACGAATTCCAAGTTGTTCAATTTATTCCCCTTCTAATCGCCCCACAAATTTTCCTGTCAGGGATCATACTTCCAACGTCACAATTACCCAGTTATTTTCAAGTCGTCAGCGGAGCTCTGCCGCTTACATACGCGAATAGAGCACTGAGAAATATCATGCTGCGAGATGAATCGCTAGCAGACGTTTCAATGGAACTTGGTGTCCTTTTTATATTCGCTATTGGGATGCTGTTAATTGCCTCAACTACAGTAAAACGAACTTAGCTCACAGTGATTACATAAATCCCCAATTTGGACTCCTAGGTAGAGATAACTACCCCGAGACAAGCATCGCAGTACTACAATTCTGAAATCCTTTGGGCTTAATTATCGCCCTTCGATATGGTTACTACAGTTTCGGTTAACAAAACGCTCATTTTCGTACTTATGTCTTCAAACACACTCGCACATCTCCTCAACCCATCGACTCCATCCGATGATGCAATCATCGTCCCTGATGGTCCAACGATCTCTTATTCTCAATACGCTAATGAAATCGAACGTGTCGCAGGTCTCCTAGCCGGAACAGGCGTCATGCCCGGAAGGCCGGTGTCAATAATCCTTCCAAATTCACTCGAGTTTATGATCCTATTTCTGGCGGTGGCGCGAGCTGGCGCGGTAGCGGCACCCTTGAACTCGGAATACACAATCGAAGAGTTCAAATTTTTCATGGAAGACGCGAATTCTCAGCTAGCAATTGTCCCTCAAGGCGCTCATAAAGGCCGAGATGCAGCAAATGAACTTGGCATTACGGTTGTTGATACATCTCTTGACAATGGATCGCTCGTACTGCAGGAAAATGGCAAACCCTGGACCAAATCCTCTGACCCAAAACCTCCCTCAGAGGAAGACGTAGCACTGTTTCTACACACCTCTGGTACAACAAGCCGACCCAAGGGCGTTCCGCTAACCCACGCCAACTTAATGAAGTCAATAGACAACATAAAAACTCACTACGAACTGACATCAGAAGACACATCTATAATCGTAATGCCCCTATTTCATGTACATGGTCTGATGGGGGCGTCACTTTCAACTCTCAACTCTGGTGGCTCGCTTGTTATACCTCCACGTTTCTCGGCATCTAACTTCTGGGAATTGCAGAAAACCAACTCAGCAACCTGGTACTCCGCTGTACCCACCATTCACCAGATCCTACTTATGCGAGCCGACGAAGAGAATGCACCGCATGAATCGTTTCGATTTATACGGTCCTGCTCGTCCGCACTAGCTCCAGCAGTATTTAAGCGTTTGGAAAACCGTTTTGGATCTCCTGTTTTAGAAGCCTACGGAATGACTGAGGCCTCTCACCAGATGTCATCCAGTCCAATGCCTCCCGGAAAACGAATCCCAGGAACAGTAGGCCAGGCAACTGGGGTTGATATTGCAATTATGGATATGGAGGCAACTGGAAAATTACAAAACACAGGCGATATAGGTGAAGTGGTTATCAAGGGAGACAACGTCATGCATGGTTATAACAACAACCCAGAAGCCAATGCTGAAGCGTTTGTTAATGGCTGGTTCAGAACCGGTGACCAGGGCTTCCTAGATTCTGAAGGTTATCTATCGCTGACCGGTCGCATAAAAGAGTTGATTAATCGTGGAGGAGAAAAAATCTCCCCTCTAGAAATCGATGGCATCCTACTAAAACACCCTGCTGTTGCTGAAGCAGTTTGTTTCGCTGTACCAGATGAAAAATACGGTGAAGTGGTTCATGCTGCGGTTGTTCTGAAAAGCGAAACTGATGAAGACGCCATCCGAACTTACTGTAGAGATGAGATGGCAAGCTTTAAAGTACCCGATGCTATTTATATAACGGATAAACTTCCGAGAACTGCAACTGGAAAAATTCAACGCCGACACATGGTAGAGGCATTCACTAAACTGGGATAAACGTTCACCCTATTTGCCAAAGCCAGTGACATGTCACACATAAATCTGATTGCATCAAACTAACAAGTTGCTAAAGTGTTTAGCATTCAATCTGATATTTGCGGAAAGGTATTCTCATGCTGCTAGGTGTCGCAGGTCTGGTTCCTGGAGATTGGAAATCTATCGACGGAGCCGTGCTTGACAATGTCGCCCAACACGGTTTCAAAACAGTACAGATTCGAGTTGATGACCCTCAATCAATCAACGACAAAGACGTTATTAGATTGAAATCTATGTTCGATAGCCGAGGGTTTCCAATGCCACAAACTGTAGGTAACTATGGTGGAGATCTAATCGCTGAAGACGAAGGCGTGCGAAAAAACGAAATCAAATTCGTTAAACGAATGGTAAATGTCAGTTCACGCCTCGGCTGCCCTAACACGTATTTACGCCCAGGGAGCCTGAACCCGAAAGGCGGGTGGACGCCACATCCAAAAAATCACTCTACTGAAGTTTGGGACCGACTAGTGGACAGCACAAAACAGATCTGCGACGTTGCGGAAAACGAAGGGATCATGATAGCTGTCGAAGGTGGAACAGTTTGCCCCGTCGATACACCTCAGAAAATGAAGGATCTTATTGACGATGTTGGTTCGAAAAATCTCGGACTAAACATGGATCCTGTAAATTTCATCGGATCTCTCGACATCGCATATGACACAACCTCATTAATTAATGAGTTCTACACGTTGATTCCAGACCGTATCCTAGGGGCCCATGCAAAGGATTTCACAGTCGTCGACGGATTACTTCCCCACTTCGAAGAATCTATCATTGGCCAACCAAACAGCATGCTCGACAACGAAGCACTGCTTTTGGGGCTGCAAAAGGTTAATCCAAATGCCCACGTTCTTGTAGAGCATCTTCCAGATGAAAAAATTCCATTAGCTGCAGCAGGAATACGTGAAATTGCTGAACGTATAGGCATCAAATGGGACTAATGAATATCAGTGTTTTCGTTCGCATGCATAAAAATTAAACTATACGTAGAGCAAGTCTGAATCTCTTACTAAGCACACGCACCGTTTCCCTTTCATAAATCTCAGGAGTTAAACATGACATCTGATCTTTCCGGCAAGCGAATAATTGTCACTGGAGCAGCGACCGGCATAGGACGCGCAACAACGCTACGCGTTTCTGCCAGCGGTGCAAAAGTCGCAGCATTTGATATCAATGACGCCGATGGTGCAGCAACTATAAGTGATGTAAACGAATCTGGTGGTGATGCACGTTACTGGCATGTGGACGTCCGAGATGAAACAGCTGTGGCTGGAGCCGTGGCTGCGGCGGAAGTATGGTTAGGGGGAGTGGATGTATTAATTCATATTGCAGGAGTGCTGCAAGGTGCAGCAGTCGAGTTAGATGAATTTCCTGAAGATATCTGGGACACTGTACTCGATATAAACCTACGAGGATCATTCACGATATGTAAATATGTGACGGCCGTCATGAAAAAATATGGATCAGGTGTAATCATCCTGACTGCTTCAGGTGCAGGAGTTACAGGCGGGAGTTCATCACTCGCTTACGGATCGTCCAAAGGCGGTGTGCACGGATTATCCCTTGTGATGGAATCACACTTAGAAAAATACAATATTAGAGTAAACGATGTCATGCCTGGTTCGGTAGATACACCTCTGAAGGTGGCAAATGTCCAAGACATGCATGAGGCTGGTGGCAAAAAAGGCAGCCTCGAAGAAAAAATTAGCGCTCTCGTATCACCGGATGATATATCGAAGGTCTACGCATTTTTAGCCAGTGACGATGCAAGTATGATCAAAGGAAGTGTTCGAACTAGGTAAAAGTTACTCCCGTTGAGCCGTATCTCGTTTTTCCCAACCAGGTCGGAACATACGCAGGAAATTACTTCTGCCATATGGGTGCTTTCTTGCTTCACTTTCGTTCAATTCAACTCCAATCCCTGGTGCATCAGGCATTTGAAGATACCCGTTTTCCACACGCAAAAAACCACTAAGAACCTCAGGCACCCAAGGTTCCAAAAAATCATCAAAACACTCTTGAATAAACACGTTAGGCGTAACTGCATCAATGTGCAAGGCCACCATAGTTTTAAATGGACTTTCCGCATTGTGTAAGGCGATTTCTGCGTGATGTGCTTCAGCAATTCCAGCAATCTGGAGAGATCGCCATATTCCACCTACGCCGAGAGGTTCAGGATTAATCACGTCCGTAACATTATGTGATAGAAACTCGCCAAACTCATGAATAGCGTGCATGCGTTCACCCGCGATCATACGCACTGGAATTCGACGTGCTACTTCAACCAAGGCGCTCACATCCGTTGACAGTACCGGTGTCTCGAACCAAGTTACATCGTAATCCTTCAACCAATTCCCAATCTCTATTGCAGCGTATGTGCTGAACCGATCATGAGCTTCGATCAGTATGTCAACATCATCACCCACAGCCTCCCGCACAGCACCTATCAGTAACTTAGCCTCATTTGTTTCTTTACGAGACATCTGCATATGAGCATCACCGAATGGATCAAACTTCAAGGCGGTGTAACCCTTAGCAGCAACTTCTGAGGCTTTCTCTGCAAATCCCTCCGGAGTTCGCTCACCCGAATACCAGCCATTTGCGTATACACGAACGTTATCGCGTACTTTGCCCCCTAATAGACTGTAAACAGGCACACCGAGCGACTTGCCAAGAATGTCCCAACAGGCCATCTCTATGCCAGCCATCGCCGGAGTCACTTTCAAGAAAGCGGTCAGATACAGCTTATGAAATATTTCGTGCACATTTCTGGGATCCATCCCGATTACCAAGTGTTTGATCTCTTGAATAGCCGCCACACGTGGTTGTGTTTCGGAACCCCCAGTCGCTTCACCGACCCCAATCAATCCGTCGTCTGTTTCTACAACAACAAAAATCCAGTTCTTCCAGGGATTTCCTACTATTACTGTTCTAACATCCGAGATCTTCATTCAGTTACTCCAAGAAAACACACGACAGTAATTTTAAAATGAAAAGTCAATTCGCTAAAAATTATTCTTCCATGAGCTAACAATATCCGTTACCCATGGATTTCGTGCTCATACCAACATCGCGGATTAATCAAAAAGAAATTAATACTTTATAAGGTTTGGCAATGCACCACTCTTTTTCATTAACAGACTTACCGGATCTCCCGGATACGATCGCACCAGACGGATCTGAAATCCGATTTCTGAACTCGTCTGACAAAGGCTCCAGCATGGTACACACACTGCTTGGCCCAGGCTGCACCACACAGGCCGTTCATCATCGAACGGTTAGGGAGCGTTGGATTTGTATCGCCGGTCAAGGCAGGCTATGGCGTTCGAGTGGGCATAAAGAATCTGTGATTACCCTGAAACAAGGAGTGGAGTGCGATATTCTCACTGGAACTAGATTCCAATTCCAAGCCGATGACGGAGATGCTCCATTGGAAATCATAATCACGACTACGCCACCATGGCCAGGAGACGAAGAAGCTATCAAATGCTCAGGTAAGTGGACTCCAGTTCTTTAACATTTCTACACATTCTCTGGACAGGTTCCACACAGTCATTTTCTAAATTAGTTAATAGCCAATCAATTTGGTCGGTATTCCGGTCAAAGGTTATAGAAAAGGTTTTAGAAAATGTTCAAACGAAAAATCACTCTCGGTGTAATCACTGGATTCCTTGGTGTATTCGCTCTGGCAGGCACTGCACTCGCTCAAGAGAGACCAGCCGATGGTACAACCCACAATTCAGTCAATGACCGAATAGCCGAAATCCTCGGTATCGACCGAGAAACTCTCGACTCCGCAATCGAGACAGCCCGCAAGGAATACCGTGAAGCGAAGCAGGATAAGCGTCTTGCCGTGATAGTAGAAGCAGGGACAATCACTCAGGAACAGGCTGATGAGATCGATGTCTGGAAAGACACCAAGCCTGAGGTCATGGATAGTCTCAAGAAGCTCACTCGCGAATACGGCGGAATCAGAGGCAATCTGGAAGCCACACTGAACATTCTGGTAGAAAAAGAAGCAATCACCCAGGCAGAGGCCAACGAGATTATAGTCTGGAAAGACGCCCAACCAGCCTACCTCGATGAACTTCGTGAAGAGCTCAAAGGTGAACGCGATGTTAAAGGTCCAAAAGGCCGGCATGGTCAAAGATGGAACCGACACATTCTTCCCTCTCGATGAAGTGTAATGATCTAAACGTTTAGTTACGTATCAGTCAAGTTCACAACAGGTTTCTAGTGCCCCCTAAAAAAACTCCTCTCGAATAATCGGGAGGAGTTTTTTCTTCCAGTCACTTCAAAAACCAGATCAGCGCCGACACTAAAATGCATAAAGCCTAATAATATGTGTGTAACAAACAGTTCGAAAAACTATTTTTAAAAACGTCCTAACACCATTCACCTACGCTCGGCCCAGGAACCTATTTCATGGATCAACGCTCAAACAATAAGACACAGCGACTACAACAGTGGTTCGATGAACGCCCCAGGTGGGATCACGCCTCGTATGGCGAGTTTATGCACATTGGTGCAAATCAAACCATCTTCCGAATCGCATTAGAAGAACAGGAAATTGATACCGAAACGAAAGTACTCGACACCGCTTGCGCAGTAGGCGGTAACGCTCGTTGGATGGCATCTTTATTCGGATGCCATGTTTGGGGTAACGATATCGACGAAGAAGCTCTGGTGGTGGCTAAAGATCTGGCTGAAATAGAAAACATCTCTGAACTCTGCACGTTCGTAGAGGCTCCCGTTGAAGCGCTACCCTTCGACGACAACACATTCAATATTGTCGTAACTACCGACGTTTTTGACTCTAACGAAGTTAAACGAGTCCTTAAGCCCGGTGGAAGTTTCATAGTCATATCACTTTTCGAAGATCCAAAAATCACTCCTATACAGCTCGCAGAAAGATGGGGTTTGGAACTGGAAACATCACTCGATGTTACCGATCTAGCATTTGCGTTCAACAGAGCTAAAGAAACCGAAGCTCGACTACTCCACGAATCTGATTTAATCGGCGCTCGTGAACTAATCGATATCATGAACAAGAGCATCGCTCCGTACACGCATGGCGGCCGCCACTACATCATGCGCCTACGAAAAAAGTAAGGAGATTCCTAAACCACAATGACCACAAACTCAATCAGTCAATATCGTGGGATCTTTGGGATCCCCGCCACACCTTTTAACGAAGACGAAACACTCGATGTTCGTTCTCTAGAAAGCGTTCTCAATTTCTCTGTTGAGAGCGGGTGCCATGGAATCGTTATGCCAGTCATGGCAAGTGAATACCAATCACTTACCGACGTAGAACGACGGAAGATCTTCGATGTAACCGTAAAAATCGTCAACGGCAGGGTTCCAACTGTTGCTGGAGTCACCGGAGTTTCAAATATCCACTCAATCGAACTTGCAAAATATGCTCAGGATGCAGGATTTGATTCCGTAATCACTATGCCACCTCATAGTCTGAAACCATCCAACAGTGAGAATTTAACATACTTCGATCAACTGGATGCAGCTTTAAAAATTCCAATATGGATACAAAATCACCCAGCAGGAGTAACGTTATCTGCACCTCAAGTTATCCAAATCTGTGAAACGTTTGAAAATATCCGCTATGTCAAACAGGAAGGCCCTTCAGCTGGACATGTTGCAACCGCATTAATTGATCATGAAACGAAGTCGGTAGAGGGTGTGATGGGTGGAGCCGGTTGTAAATACCTAATTGCCGACTACAATCGTGGCATGTGCGGCAACATGCCTGCCTCCCACTATGGTGATATTCACTCGAAAATCTGGAATCTCCTCGAGCAGGGTGAAGAATCAAGCGCAAGAGAAATACATACCCGTATGACTCCGCTAAATAACTTCGAGAGTGGACTTCACGGTATGCGGGCATTCAAGGAGGTTCTTTACCGCCGCGGTGTTATTACAACACCAACAATTCGTTCACCGGGGAAAAAGTATCTCGATAAATACGATGTGCATGAGCTAGACACCCTTTTAGCCTCAATTGACGATCTGATGACGTGGAAAGCGTAGTAAAACTTGAGAATCGAAGCTATCGATCTTTTTTACGTAGCGTTACCCGTTATCACCAGAACCGCCGACGGCACACAAGATTCGCTGATCGTACGTGTGCGCACGGACAATGGACTAGAGGGTTGGGGCGAATGCGATGCATCACCATTGATATCGATGGCCGCTTACGTAATGCCAATGTCACATTCAAACATAATCAACATCTCAGAGGCGCTTATTGGCGGGACGCTCAATTCACCCAAAGATCTTGTACACCTAAGGAACAAGGCTGGGACGTACGGTCTCGATATACAACAGTTAGATCACGCCGTATCGGGTGCAGATATAGCGATGTGGGATGTACTGGGTAAGTACCTAGATGAGCCAGTTTGGAAATTAATTGGCCATTCCACATCACACAAAAAACTCCCATATGCAAGTGTGTTATTCGGTAACGACCCTGACGAAACACATGCCATTGCAACTTCTATTATCGAGCGTAATTTCCAGGCTGCCAAATTTGGATGGGGACCAATGGGGCATGGATCACTCGCTGATGATGTAGCACTAGTTCAAGCTGCACGTGATGGTCTGGGACCCAGTACAAAATTAATGATCGATGCAGGCGTCATTTGGGGTGACGACGTCGATGCTGCATATGAACGAGCAGTGAAATTCGCTGATCTGGGAGTAACTTGGCTCGAAGAACCTCTGAAAACCGAGGAGGTTAATGCTTACAAAAAATTAAGTGCTCGAATCAAGGCGAATAACGTAAACATCGGCATTGCTGGTGGGGAAGGTGCAGATTTTTATCGATCAGCCGACGATATGATGACAAACGGTGGACTTGATTATGTCCAAATTGATGTTGGCCGCATTGGAGGTATTACTGAAGCCAAACGAGTCGCAGATCGCGCAAAAGCACTCGGCATTCAGTACGTGAATCACACTTTTAAAAGTCATTTGTCTATCGCTGCATCAATTCATGTTTTTGCGGGCTATAAAAGTTTCGATGTTATCGAATACCCTGCTGGAAATTCGCCGCTGATTCTCGATCTCACTGCGCCATCAGGGATTTTTAGAGATTCAAATGGCTTTGTTCGAGCATCTGATGCTCCGGGCCTTGGAGTCGATGTAAACCTGGGAGCTATCAGAAAATTCCAGCGCTCAGTTAACATCGAAATCGATGGTCAAACGCTATTCAAATCATCACAACCTTAGATTTCTGATTCAGCCTGTATTCACCATATGTCCGTTCCCTAACAGTTGACGCAAGGTGAAACAGTTAATAAAATTTCCCTAACTAGCACTCTAACCTTTCAACTGCTAGCAGTTGAAAGGAGAAGGTGCTAATTAACAATTCGGTCTAATTTGATATTGATTTGGTGTGTCCGCACCATTCATTAAACAGTCAAATAGCCGAACGCTCAAGTCACTACTAAGGAGAAAATATTCAGTGGCACTGAACCTCACACCACTCGGTGACAGGGTAATCATTGAGCCCGCCGATGAAGAGGCCTCGACCTCGTCTGGCGGGATCATCATTCCCGATACCGCGAAAGAGAAACCCCAACAGGGCTCTGTTGTAGCAGCTGGCCCAGGCCGAACAACTGACGAAGGCACAGTCATCGACATGCCGGTCAAAATAGGTCAAACCGTTATCTACTCGAAGTACGCAGGTACTGAATATGCAGAAGACGGAACAGATTATCTGATCGTTCGAGAGAGCGACATTCTTGCAATTGTTGGCTAGTTGATTTGAAATTAGCCGTCTAATATTGGAGATAAATACCTAATGGCAGCAAAAGAACTCAAGTTCAGCGATGATGCTCGATCCCGCCTAAAAGCAGGCATCGACGTTCTCGCCGACACTCTTAAGCCGACGCTCGGCCCACGTGGTCGAAACATTATCGTCGACAAAAAATTTGGCCCTCCACAGGTCAACTCTGATGGTGTAACCATCGCAAAGGAGATCGACCTCGAAGACCCCTTTGAAAACATGGGTGCACAGCTACTCAAAGAAGTCTCAAAGAAGACAAACGACGACGCTGGTGATGGCACAACTACTTCAACTGTTCTCGCCCAGGCAATCATCGCCGAAGGTTTCAAGAACGTTGCAGCAGGTACCGACCCAATGGCATTGAAGCGCGGTATGGACATGGGGATGGCAGCTGTTCGTGAATCGATAGCCGGCCAATCAACCCCGGTTGATTCGAAAGATCAAATTGAAAGCGTTGCAATCCTCTCATCACATGATGACGAGATGGGCAGCCTCATATCCGACGTTATGGACAAGGTTGGTAAAGACGGAGTTATCACCGTTGATGAATCAAAGTCTCTCTCATACGAGACTGAATTCGTTGAAGGAATGCAAATAGATCGTGGATTTCTTTCCCCTTACTTCGTAACTAACTCCGAACGACAGGAATCTGTCCTCGCCGATCCTTACGTCTTAATCACTTCACAGAAGATTTCTGCGATTTCAGATCTCCTACCAGTTCTTGAAAAGGTTCTTCAAACCAATAAGAACGTTTTGGTGATCGCTGAAGACGTAGAAGGTGAGGCTCTTGCGACTCTGGTAGTAAACAAGCTTCGTGGGACACTTAACGTTGCAGCCGTCAAGGCTCCTGGCTTCGGCGACCGACGCAAAGCTATGCTCGAAGATATCGCTATTCTCACTGGCGGCACTGTTATTTCAGAAGAGATAGGTCGCAAATTAGAAACTGTGACTCTGGATGACCTCGGTAAGTGTAAGCAGATCGTAGTAAGCAAAGACGAAACCACTTTCGTAGATGGTGATGGCTCCGTTGATGCTCTCAATGGCCGAAAAGCCGAGATCGAAACACAGATAGCAGACACATCATCTGACTATGACCGTGAGAAACTCCAAGAACGCTTGGCTAAGCTTTCTGGCGGAGTCGCAATTCTCAAAGTCGGTGCAGCAACCGAAATCGAGATGAAAGAGAAAAAGCAACGGATGGAAGATGCTCTTTCAGCCACTCGGGCAGCAGTAGAAGAAGGAATCGTTCCAGGTGGCGGAACAGTCTTAATCAAAGCATCTGGAGCACTCAGCGGAGTAACGTCAGATAACGACGATGAACAGACTGGAATCGAAGTACTTAAACGCTCGCTCTTGGCCCCAATCAGGGTTATAGCCGCTAATTCCGGCTACGAAGGCGCTGTCATCTTGAACAACGTCGCTGAAAACGATGCTAGCAACTACGGTTTCGACGCCCATAAGGGTGAGTACGGTGACATGGTGGAGATGGGCATTGTTGATCCTGCCAAGGTAACTCGTGCAGCCGTCGAAAATGCAGTCTCTGTCGCTGGAATGATCCTCACAACTGAGGCGCTTATCAGTGAACAAGATGAACCGCCGATGCCACCAATGCCAGGCGGACCTCCAGGAGGAGACATGGGCTTCTAGCCTCTCCTTTCAAAAGTATTTAAAAAGGCCGCTCCAAATTGGAGCGGCCTTTTTTTCTCTAAAACCAACGATCTTTTGCCGTCATACAACTGTCAAAAAAATCACATAACTACAAAAATGCATACAACAACATCCTGCAATCCCTCAACCACAAAAACAACTCAACTATGTTAAGGGAATATCTCCTTCAACTACTTCACGATCGCTCGACCGATCCGTTCCACTAACAGACAACCCCTCGTAAAGACGAGTCATACCTTCAAGCCACTTGGTCTGCACAGATGGATCCCAAGCGGGATCAAAATCAGGGTATTTCGCTAGGATACGATCGGCTAGCTCCAATTGAGTCGATAGCTCTTGTGAGGCAGGATCAACATCCACTACACGTTCAGTTTTTACTGTATTAACAGGCTGTGCTGTCACTGCACGTGAACGAACAGAAGTCCCTGAATTACGTAATCTGCCAGCGCCATGACGACCAGCGAGAATTCGCTGTGAAAGCTTTATGCCAGCCGCCTGTGCAGCACGTATAAAAAAGGCTTCGCATTTCGTCAATACGCCTTCTTTAGTTCCAAACCTTCTAAATGCATCGCGAAATTGGCCTTTACTGGCACGAGACAAATCCAGTTCGAAAACTGGTATATAAAACCCCTCAAGAATATCGCGTAGTAATGCTCGCCTCTCTTCACCTTCGGCATGTACAAGGCGGTCAAGCTTATCGTCTGGATGGGCTTCAGAATCAACCAACTCGAGAACTTTCAAAGCGGTCATCAATTGAGTGCCGGAGCTACCTGAAAACCTCGGGCCCCAAACCGTTTTATCGATTCTTCCAGGAATACCCTCTTCAAGTAGAAATTCCAAAAAAGTTTGGAACGTACGATAGGGAACGTACGGGGGAATAGCAGGAGTTTGTTCTTGAGGGGTCATTTGAACTCGTATTTACACATTCCAAGCTTATCGCACAACTAAGGTATCTCCCAGCAATTCCAAAGTCAAATATATTTTGGAATGCCGTTTCCCCGGCGGGGACAGTTTATGAAACTTCTTTTTGGAACGCGGACAATACTCTTCAGCGTTTTGGAATGAAATATAAACAGTATCCGTTAGTGCAATAAATAAATTCTGAGAGGCTCTCAAAATCAACAATTCACCACTGAGTACCATCAAGAATAGGACAACAAATTGAAGATTCCTATAGATCAGATCTTCCCTGACCCAGACCTTCCACGATCGAAAAGCCAAAAAAACGGGAGACGGGAAAGCGCTCGGTCTGTGCGCTCAAAACGTGATCCAGTGGTTTTATTCAAAGACAACGGATACTTACTGTTATCAGGCCAGCGAAAACTCAGTGCCGCAAAAGAAGCTGGTGAAATAACAGTTGAATGCACCGTTAAAGAAGAAGTCACAGCACAAGAGCGTTGGGAATTTTCACTGGCCGAACAGTACCACTCATCACTTGTACCAGCGATGGAGTTGGGCAAAGCATTCATGGAATACAGAGATTCTCACAGTGTCACACAGCAAGAACTTGCTCGACGGACAGGAATCACGCCTGGCACCATTCACCATTACGAAAGTCTCATACGAACATTAGATC
>Ga0066863_10000889_pt1 | contig 14744 bp, 12 predicted proteins | sample ETN02SmetaG_2_FD_65495 | JGI IMG/M metagenome (GOLD analysis project Ga0066863, IMG submission 65495) | Marine microbial and viral communities from oxygen minimum zone, Eastern Pacific Ocean - ETNP2014F10-02SV253 | ecosystem: Environmental > Aquatic > Marine > Oceanic ...
CAAAATATTCTGTGAGAGTCATCGTACTGCAGTGAAATCAAGTTTGAAATGGACATATAAGGATAGATGGGATGGCAAAGATAATTTTGAATTTGAGATTTATTCTCCCGTAGAAGCGAAAACTTTAGTTATTTTACAAGAATGTATTGAAAATTCTTGTAATGAAATAGAAATTATAGTTGATACATCTGAGTTAGTTACAGATTCAAAAAATACTGGCAAAGATCAGCAGCATGGTGACAGTAAAGTTTTACCATCAAAAGAAAATTTAGCTAAAGAACTTTCAGCTACTTGTTCACTTGATTCCCAAAAATCCAAAATATTCTGTGAGAGTCATCGTACTGCAGTGAAATCAAGTTTGAAATGGACATATCAGAATAGATCGACTGGCAATGATAATTTTGAATTTGAACTTCATTCTCCCGTAGAAGCGAAAACTTTGGTTATTTTACAAGAATGTATTGAAAATTCTTGTAATGAAATAGAAATTATAGTTGATACATCTGGGGTAGTTACAGATTCAAAAAATACTGACAAAGATCAGCATCAAGATGATGGTCAGTCATTGACATTAAACAAAAAAAATAAAGATGGGTCTCCAATAAAATTACATGAAGTAGTTCATAAATACGCGGGTTCATGGGGACGTCATTGTGAAGGATCAGGACCTGTATCATTCGCAAATTCCCCTATGAATCCAGATGATATAAAATTCATGACCCCATATGGACAAGTAGTTGGAGCTCATATTACCCCTATTGATCACATGTATTTTGAACCTTTTAATAGAGATTTAGGTCCTGATATATATGAAGTTCGTGCAATACAAGATGGAATTATTTATGAAATTGGAAAAAGAGAAATAATGACTGACACTGGTGAAAAAAAAGATTTTGCAGATTGGAGATTGGATATTGCTCATAATTGCACATTTACTAGTTACTTTGATTTAATGACTTCAGTTCTACCTGAAATTGAAAAAGCTTATGAGGATAAAAATTCTGGTAAAGAATTTAATGGATTAATAATTAAAGCAGGGCAATTATTAGGATATGTGGGAGGACAGACATTAGATTTTGGAGTTTATGATTATGAAATAGTATTACCTGGATTTATTACACCATCTATATATGGGAACGAATATTGGAAAGTACATACGGTTGATCCATTCCAGTATTTCCCTAAAGAGATTAGTAAAAAATTATTAAAAAAAATGTTACGAACTATTAAACCACAGGCTGGTAAAATTGATTACGATATTGATGGAACTTTATCTGGGAATTGGTTTGAACAAGGTACCAATGGATATAGTGGAAATAATTGGCAAAATTATTGGATAGGACATTTATCAGTTGCACCTCATGAACTAGACCCTTCTTATTGGAGGGTAGGGATTGGACATTTAGAAGTATATGATAATGCTTTTTTAATTAAAGGGAATATTGATCCTGTTAAAGTTAAAGTTAATTCAGGTACTGTGATTTATGAACTTTATCAAGAGAGAAAGTATAAAAATGATTATAATTATGAGTGGTGGGTAGAACCAAAAAAAGAAGACGATGTTTATGGTGTTCAATATTGGGGAGATTCTAAAGGAATTATAATGTTTCAAATGTTAGAAAACAGATTATTGAAATCAGAGGTTTTTATTGGGAAATCAAAAGATGATACTGTTGATTTTACTGAAAATGCAAAATTATATGAAAGATAATATTATGGAGATCCGTCTTTATTTTTTGAGTTTATAAGGATTTGGGCTAGGCGGACATCCAGGAGGGCATTTGAGAGATATGTCTCTTGTGCTTCCAGGTGCGATGAATTCAGCTTCCTTATTTGCAAAAGCTAAGCTCCATCCCCAATTATTTGGATCTGTAATTAATATAGAAAATACATCAGAATTTTTTAAAAAGTTGTTTTGATGTTGATGAGTCAAATTAAAATTTTGCCCTGATCGCAATTCAACCACTTTGCTTTCTCTGTATTTTCCGTTTTCTTCTAATCTAAAAACAACTTTCATTGGACCACCAATTCCAGAAAATAGAAATTGCCAATTTTCTTCAATTTTAATATTTTCTATAATTGTGTTGCCCCATCCATATTTACTATATATCAAATTTGCTGATTTAAACCCTAAGTCTTTGGGATATACCATTGCTCTAGAATCTAATTCTGTATCTTTGATTCCATCATATATCAAGACATCTACAGGATTATCACCAAATGGATTTTCCTCACCACTAATCATCCAACCCATTCCATTAGGAAGACCTCTTCCTCTATTCCAATCAAACCCAAAACTTTCACTCTCCCATCCTTCTTTGGGATTTCTGTACACATCAGCGAATTTGCTAACCACTTCTTCTGAAAAAATAGCAGGTACATATACAGTTCTTGGTTGCTTAATTAAAGAGAATGCAATATGTGAAGATGTTCCTTTATCCCCCACCATTTCGCTAAAAGATGGGACATACATATATGCTAATATATCCCCCTTTTTTACATATTGACCATTTGTAACTAGCACAAATTGTTTATAGAAATCATTTGGTTTGTCTATAATACCGGGTATCATATATGGTTCCATTTGATATATAAATTCTACATAATTATTATCGTTTTTAGCTATTTTTAAAGTAAAAGCATAAGCTACATGCCACCAAGGAGGATCTGAGTCTGAGTGGTCAACCACATTATAGAATGATATTTCAGGAAGATTAATATAACCATCAGCTACAGCATAAATAGGTGGGTAATCAGAAGGTTTTTTTGCATTAATCCACCTTTGGTCTGTATTTGAAAAATATACTTGAGCATCATTATGTGGGCTAGGGCTTCTAGCTCCAACATAAGGGTGCCCTGCAACAATATCATCAAAGTCAACAAAAAATCTATCACTTTTATTTTTTGCAAAATGAGTTATATTTGGAAGGGATTTTTCACTTTCTGATGTAGATGTTATAGTATTGTTATTAGTATTAGTTGAATTTTTAGCCCTAGCATTTTGTATTTGCGTTGTGGCATATCTATTACAATTATTTTTTTTATCAGAAGGGATTTCTGCACATAGTTTGGATGGATCAAGACTGTTTACTGTATTATTATTTATCGCGTTTAAAATTTGATTTTGTATATACAAAATCAAATCGTCAGAATTAGTATTTTTATTATTTAAGTCAACATCAGATTTACTTTTTATATTTTTGGGTTGAGCTGATTGATCAGATTTACTTTCTGTATTTTTTTCTACAGATTGATTTTTTGTAATTTTCAAATTTGAAGTTTGTGGAACAGAGTCATCTATTTGACTTGTATTTGACGAATTCGCATTGCAAGCAAAAATAACAAAGCAAAATAAGAATATAAAAGAAAATTTCATAAGAAGAATGTTATATAAATTGTATTTAAAAAACAATATGGAATTTAATTTGGTTTTTTAATTCATTCTGGAATTAATATAAATTTCAGACTATGCTTTTCTTAACCGGATTGATTGTGGTGTTATTTCTAATAATTCATCACTCATAATTTCTAAAGCACGTTCCAAAGTTAGTTTAATTGGAGGAGTTAAATTTAATGAATCATCAGCTCCGGAAGCACGCATATTAGTAAGTTGTTTGCCTTTTGTTGGATTAACCTCTAAATCTGTTCCTTTACTTACATTTCCTATAACCATTCCTTTGTAAACATGAGTATTAGGCCCAATGTATAAAGTACCACGGTCCTGTAAATTATATAATGCATAACCTAAAGCTTTCCCTTCTGCCATTGAAACCATTGCTCCCACTTCAGTTCTCTTTATTTCTCCTATATGTTTTCTGAAGCCTATAACTCTCGAAGACATTATTCCTTCTCCTCGTGTATCTACAATAAATTCTGTTCTAAATCCTAGAAGGCCTCTTGTGGGAATTTCAAAAACTATTCTAGTGTTAGCATTTGTAGTTTTCATTTCATTCATAATGCCTTTTCGTTTAGATATTTTTTCAATAACTACCCCAGACATTCTTTCAGGTATATCAACAGTTAGTTCTTCAAACGGTTCGTGTACTTTATTATCTATTGTTTTAAGTATTACTTTTGGTTGTGATACTTGAACTTCATAACCTTCTCTACGCATATTTTCAAGAAAAATTGCTATATGCATTTCACCTCTACCATAAACAGTAAATTTATCTGGTTTTGAAAAATCTACTTTGACTCCTACATTAACTTCTAGTTCTTTTTCTAATCTTTCTCTAATTTGAGAACTAGTTACAAATTTCCCTTCTTTTCCTGAAAATGGAGAGTCATTTACCATGAATCCAAGTGAAATAGTAGGTTCATCAACAGAAATATCTGGAAGTGATTTAGATTCTTCATTTTCCGTGATTGTATCTCCGATATATATTTCAGGAAATCCTGCTACTAATACTATATCTCCCGCATAAGCTTTTTTTACTTCCTTTCTTAAGAATCCTTCAAAGGTAAATATTTTTGTAACCTGACGTTTTTGCATTAATCCTTTATCTTGAATTACATATAAGTAATCCTTTTCATTTAAAGTTCCTTCGTAAATTCTTGCTATAGCGAGTCTTCCAAGATAATTATCATAATCTAAATTAAAACATTGCATCCGTAATGGTAAGTCGCTTTCAGAATTTGATGGTTTTATATTTAATAAAATAGAATCTAAAAGAGGGGTCATATCTAATGTTTCATCTTCCAATTCAAATTTTGAGACTCCATCTTTACCGGTTGTATATATGATTTCAAAATCTAATTGTTCATTATTAGCACCAAGGTCCATAAATAATTCTAATATTTCATCTATAACTTCCTTTGGCCTTGCAGCATCTTTGTCGATTTTATTTAATATAACTAAAGGTTTTAGGCCTAATTCTAATGATTTTTTAAGAACAAATTTTGTTTGTGGCATTGGGCCTTCCTGAGCATCAACTACTAGCAATACAGAATCAATTGATCTTAAAACTCTTTCAACTTCAGAACCAAAATCAGCATGCCCGGGAGTGTCAACAATATTAATTTTAGTTCCTTTATAAAACATTGATGCATTTTTTGCATAAATTGTGATACCTCTTTCTTGTTCTAAGTCATTACTATCCATAGTAGAGAGTGAATCTTTTGTAGCACCAGTGTGACGCATTAAAGCATCAGTAATACTTGTTTTCCCATGATCTACATGAGCAATTATTGCTATATTTCTAATTTCCATAAAAACACATAAAAGGTTTTGAATAAATAAATAAAGATTAAATGCAGTGCACACTATATCAATTAGATATTATAATGTCCATATAACTAGTGGATCTAAAAAAATTAAAGAAGAAAAGATTTAACGTTAAAATAGGATCAAGTAATGTCAGAGATTAGAAGAAATTTTCAAAATCTTTACGATAATTGCACTACAGCGGGAGCTACCGGATCTGCTAGCTTTGATGGGAACTCCATAATAGGAAGCACAAGTGACGATCCATTTACCACAAGAACAAAACTTGTTGTTGTATCTCCAAATAATGGGCACAAATTTATTGCAACTCAAATAATCTCAGGAGATACAAGCAAAATTCCAGATTTTAACAATATGCATACACGTGGATTAAATGATAAAGGTTTTGCATATACCTGGTCTGCAGCAGGTCCTGACCCTGCTATTGAACCAATTAGTTCTCAGGCAATAGGAGTACCATTTTATCAGTTTGGACAATTACTACTGAGTGAAGCTGACTCTGTTGAAGATGCAATTGGATTACTTGAATCTTTTCCGAGAGCAATTCACGGGAATTTTTTATTTGCTGATTCTTCAGGGAAAATTGCTTTGATTGAAGTAAGTACACGTTCTTTAAATATTGAAACTTGTACTACAGATGGATGGATAGGAAGAACAAATCATTGGATTTCAGAACATATGATTAATATCTCTCGAAAGCCACATGTCTCTGATTCCACAATTGTGAGATTTGAAAGAATATTTAATCTGATGAGTGAAAGAAACGGTAAAATTGATATTACATTTTTAGAGTCTTGTTTTAGTGATCACTCTACATTAACTGATACTGGGTGGTCTATTTGTGCTCATGGACATACCAAAAACCCAAATCGTGACGGACGTGGTGGAACAGTTAGTTCTGAGATTATATTACCATCAAAAGGGGTAATGAATTATTGTTATGGGTGGCCATGCGGTGGAATTGTAGATTATCCTGATGATCAAGTATATCAAGATAGATCTTGGGGGAAATATCTGTCCTTTGAATTAGAGAAAATGGAACCAGGAGAGTATGTTACTGTAGATGGGAGGTTAACTCCATTGGCTATTTCTTATTTTGCTTAGGAAAATCTAAAAAGGCATTTAAAATAAATAACTTAGTAATTCTACAAAAAAGTATAAAAATTAGAATAATGATCATTTTATTATTCTGTTTATTTATAGTAACTATTAATCAAACCATTGTTTCGATTGCCGGGCCATCTATATTAGCAGATCTTGGTGGATTTAAATATTATTCATGGATTTTTTCTGGCACTGCTTTAACTGCTGCAATTTGCTCACCTATAACAGGGAAGTTATATGAGTTGTATGGGGCTAAAAAAATAATAATCTCTTTTTTATTAATATTTACTGTTGCAATTTTATTTTGTGGTTTAAGTAATTCGATGTTTTCTCTTATTGTTTTCAGAACATTGCAGGGTGCTGGAATAGGAGGAGTATACGGTATTATTTGGATAATGACAGCCTCTCTTTGGAATCCAAATGAAAGAGGAAAATGGGTTGGAATTGCTACAGCAAGTTTTACAGTGGGAACAATGGTTGGTCCGATTATGGGAGGTTATATAAGTGAAATTATTGGATGGAGATGGATTTTCTTTTTTAATTTACCTTTATCTTTGATTTTAATGACAGCAATATTTATAGTTTTCCCAAATCATGAAAAAACAATCTCAAGAAAATTTGATTATAAAGGGACAATAGTTTTTATATTTTTTGTTAGTAGTTTTCTTATTGGGATTTCAAATATTGTCCAAGACAATTCTTACATATATATAAATTCTATAATTTTGTTTTTAGCCTCTTTCGGATCTTTAGGTTTATTTATATATATAGAAAATAAAGAAAAAGAAAATGCACTTATAGATTTAAGTTTATTTAAATATAAATTTTTTATAGGGGGTTCCCTTGGATCTGTATTTCTTGTCAGCGCATTTGTGACCTGGAGTGTGTTTTTACCGCTTTCTTTAGTGACAGTATACGGATATTCTTTATCACAGGCATCAATTCCATTAATGACTTACGCTATTGGAATTGCCTTAGGTTCAAGTTTTTTTGGATTTTTTATTTCACATGAAAAATTACAACTTCCTATATCTTTGATCGGATTTACTTTAACTGCAATTGCTTTTTTAATTTCTGGTTATACATATTTGGATATAAGTTTTAATTTATTATTAATCATAGCTTTTGTTGTAGGTTTTGGTTTTTCTGGAACTATTGCTGCATATATAGTCCCTATACAAAATAAGCTTCCAGAAAATAAAATTGGTGTTGTTACTACATGGCTTCAATTTTCAAGAATATTTGGAAATGCATTTGGGACAGCGATACTTGGAGTTATTTTATTATTGAATATGACTACTTACAATTTTGAGCCTCCCAGAGAATATATATATAATCCTGATAATATTTCTTCAATAGACAAAATAGAAGAAATTAAAGAAAAATATATGGCCTCGGATAAGATAGAATTATTTAATAAGGATCTTCAATCTTCCAGAGAAAATCTAAATAATGGTCTCAGATATGTTTATTTTTCAGCAAGTATAGCCGCTGTTTTTGGAATTATAATTTCTATTCTTATGTTTCCTAAATTTGAGTTGTTAGGTATTTTAATTAGAAAAAAATCTTAATTTTTAAATACCCAATATTTTTGAAGCATTATTTAAAAATATATTTTCTTCTAATTCTTCAGAAATATCTAATTTCTTCCAATCGTTTAACCATCTCTCTGGAGTAATAAAAGGGTAGTCGGATCCAAATAATATTTTGTGATTAAGCCTTGTAATTGATTCATGTATAAGTTCTTTAGGAATGTACCTTGGAAGCCACCCTGAAAGATCGATATATACATTAGGTTTATGTAAAGCTACTGCAATTTGATCATTTATCCAAGGCCAACCGGGATGAGCTAATATGATAGTTAAATCTGGAAAATCAGCTGCAACGTCATCCATTCCTGGAATAGGCGCACTGTATTTTAATTTTAACCCTCCACCTCCTGGAGTACCTGCACCAGATGCTGCCATTCCGCAATGAAAAAGTACGGGTACAGATAAATCTGAACATTTTTGGTAAAGAGGATAAAATTTCTCATCATTTGGATTAAAAGCTTGTTGAACTGGATGTAACTTTAACCCTTTAAGACCTAGATCGACTACTGATCTCTCTAATTCTTCTATAGCTTGTTTTTCTTTCCATGGATCTATAGCAGCAAAAGCTATGAATACGTCAGGATGATTTTTCACAACACTGGAAATATAGTCATTAGAATCAGGTACTTCTCCTGTTGTAGTTTCTGAGTCTATCGAAAGTAAGAGAGCCATCATATCTAATTTCCTATATATATTTGCTATATTATCTATAGTTTCATTATTGCCATGAGCATTGAAGAAGTTTCGTAAAGTATTTTCCATATGAGAAGGAGGTAATCCAGGCTGCCTTGGAATGTGTACGTGCATGTCGATTGCTTTCAATTTCAAAAACCTTTATAGTCAAATTCACTTAATAAAATAACAGAGTTTTATCTGTATATAAAGGTAATTTAAATATTTTAGTAGGAGTATCATGAAAAATAATGTTCATTACTCAAAATTAACACCTATATCATTTTTGGAAAGAAGTACTTATGTATACCCAAATAAACCTGCAATTAAATATGGAGATCGTTCATATACATATCAAGAATTTTCCGATAGGGTGCATAAACTTGCAGGAGCATTAAAATCACAAGGATTAGGAAGAGGAGAAAAAGTAGGATTTTTAGTTCCAAATATTCCAGAGATGCTTGAAGGGCATTTTGCTCCTTTGAAAATAGGAGCTGTGTTAGTAGCAATAAATATTAGATTATCAGGAAGGGAAATAGCGTATATTTTAAATCATTCTGAAGCTAAAATTCTTGTTTTTGATTCAGAATATGGAGATATCATTGAAAAAATTAAACCTGAACTCAATAATATCAAATGTTTTGTTCAAATCATTGATACAGAACCTGAAAATAAGAATATTGAATCTATTGAATATGAGCAATTTTTATTGAGTTCTCCGGAGGGTGAGCATTCTATTACTTTAGAATCTGAAGAAGATCCTGTGACTATTAATTACACATCTGGAACTACAGGAATGCCAAAAGGCGTACTATATCATTCAAGAGGAGCTTATATTTCTGCTTTGGGAAACGTATTGGAATCGGGTATGTCTTCTAAAACAAATTATCTATGGACATTACCCATGTTTCATTGTAATGGATGGTGTTACCCGTGGGCAGTAACAGCAGTTGGAGGTACACATGTGTGTTTGAGACAAGTCCGACCTGATGAAATATATAAATTAATCGCTCAAGAGAATATTACAAATATGTGTTGTGCACCTACGGTTTTAACTGCAATGTATACGAGCCCGGATGCTAAGGGACAAAACTTAAGTGGTTTAACTGTTATGACAGCAGGTGCTCCACCTGCTCCACAAGTAATAAGAAGTATAGAGCAAATGGGAGCTGAAATAATTCATTCATATGGATTAACAGAAACCTACGGTCCAGTTACAACATGTGCATATCAACCTTCGTGGGAATCTATGAGCACTGAAGATCTTGCAAAAATTAAATCTAGGCAAGGAGTTCCTTATATAACAGGTGATGACGGGTTAAGAGTAGTAGATGAAAATATGAATGATGTTATTAAAGATGGTGAGCATATGGGTGAAGTTGTTATGCGCGGAAATATGGTTATGTCTGGTTATTTTAATGATAAGGAAGCAACGGATAAAGCATTTACAGGCGGATGGTTTCATTCCGGAGATCTTGCTGTATGGCATAGTGATGGATATATAGAATTACAAGATAGAGCTAAAGATATAATAATTTCTGGTGGAGAAAATATTTCAAGTCAACAGGTAGAAAAAGTCTTAATGGAAAATGAAGGTGTTGCAGAAGTAAGTGTTATAGGAGTACCTGATGATAAATGGGGTGAAGTACCTAAAGCTTTTGTTACGACACGTGAGGGAGTTACATTAACTGAAGAAGAATTGATTGAGTTTGCAAAAGAAAGAATAGCTCGATTTAAAGCTCCAAAATATGTTGAATTTGGGGCTTTACCAAAAACTGCAACAGGGAAAATACAAAAATATGTATTAAGAGATAAAGAGTGGGCTGGCAAAGAAAAAAGGATCCAGGGTTCACTTTAGGATTACTTTTGAATTAACATATATAGTTTATTAATGTATCAATTAATTTTTTAAAAGGAGTGATAATGAGTAGAATAAAACATATTAAATGGAGTCTTGATTTTGTTCACAGAGCTTTACGTGATGCTTGTAACGGAACAACAGAGCAAGTTCATTTTGTTCCTGAATCTGGTAGTCATTCTATAGCATGGTGTTTATGGCACACTACTAGAATTGAAGATTTGATAGTGAATCTTGTAATAAAAGAATCTAGTACAGTTTGGAACGAAGGGTGGGCAAATAAAACAGGATTACCTTTTGATGGATTTGGATTAGGACAATCAGATGAGGATGCTCAAAAAGTGGAAATTTCTGACATGAAAGCATTTAGAGATTATCAAGATTTAGTTTGGGAATCTACAGATGCTTTTTTAAATGATCTTAAAGATGAAGATTTATCAAGACAGGTGAAAACAAGTACAGGTGATACGGAATCTATTGACGAATCTATTTCATTACACATGCTAGGTCATTTTAATGGGCACAGAGGTGAAATGAATTTACTTCGGGGCATGCAGGGAATGGATCCTTTATTAATGCAGGAAGGAACACATTAACTTTTGTTAATTCAATAGACAATAGTTCTGTCAGTATCAAAACATATTTCTACAAGTTTATTAGGTGTTGCAGGTGTAAATCCCAAAGATTCTAGTTGTTCAGGATTTATCCCCCGTGCTTTTGCTGACATTTTTGAGGCATAAAGATTTGCTCCGCCATTTTTTAAAGCAGATAGGTGATCTGATAATTTACCCAGTCCTACACCTTGCATTTCATTAATTGTAATTTCATGTAGAGAAGTTACTCCGTCTCCTGCACAGAACACAGAAACTTCATGCCCGTCATCTAAAGCTGCTTTTGCTACTGCGAAACCTAGTACAGCCCTACTTGGATTGTCTACACCAGTAATGATATGAATTAACAGTTTACCCATGATCTGATTTTAGAATTTTTGCTTTTCTTTTTCAATGGCGTAATTGCTTTAAATGATAAATTAATGAAACCTAGTTAATACAAATATCAGCAATTTTATTTATAGTTTTCCATTGATTAATATTTAATGATAATGTTTTTTTATCTCCCGTCTGCCTTTCAATTTCAATTGTATAACCGGTGAATTTATATCCGGAAAAATCTTTGTTGATAGATTCTATTTTTACATTCCCAATATCCATAGCTAAAGAATTTATGTCAGTGTCTTGTGTAAATTCATTAGCTAAATTTTCGCTATAATTATTATGTTTCCATTCAATAGATTTGACTTTACCAAATATCGGGAAAGTTTTTTTCCTGATAGATCTTACTTTTATTTGATTTGGTTCTGATTGCACTGATTCATCAGGGACAGCAAAATAATACCACCATTTTGGTGGGCTATCTTTACTTCTGTCTCGTTTTATTATGTTAATGAATTCGATAGGGGATTCAGAATTGATTTTTATAACTCCTAAACTTTTTCGATACCAAGGATTGTGAAGTTTGTCAGCTCGAATTCCTCTTTTAGACATTTCGCATTGAATACCTATGTTTATTAAATTGTTATAAAGATTGTCTCTAGCTTTATCTCTTATTTTTTCTAACATAGTGATATTTATAGCATGTCGTCTAGCAATATGTAATTTGATTCGAGGTCGTTTCAAGTAACATTTAAGAATAAATATGGCTTCTCAAATATTTCATTTCATTATCACAATTAAAGGAAATGATAAAGGTATGACTAGAACTAGTTTGAACTAAAGGCCAGCAGATTTTAGCATGATCATTTATTTAAATGAATTTTAAATGGATTTAATAAATTCAAAACATCTGGAATGCTAAACTTTGCTCCTTTAATTTTATTTTCACAGGGATTAATATTATAGTTAATTGAATCTGAGAAATTACAATTTTCTAAACTAGTATTCTGAAATCTGCTAGCATTTAAATCAGACTTGGTAAAATCAGTACCATATAAATCGCTTTCTGAAAAATCGACTTCATATATTTTGCATTCAATTATTGATAAATTACGTAATTTAAGTGACATAAAACTTGAATAACTTAAATTACAGGATTTGAATGACAATGGAGTTGATGAAATGATATTTTTCCAATTTAATAATGTCCAGTTTATACCGATTATTTTACAATTTTCAAATTGTATATTTTCAAATTTCGAATTGGTAAATGTACATAAACTCAAATTTGATTCAGTGAAATTACAGTCTGTGAATTTGCAATTGATAAATGTTGATTCTGAAAAGTCAACATTGTTAAATTCACATTCTTCAAATATGCTGTTTTTTACTATATTGTTTTTGAAATCAGTTTTTTCAAATGTTTTTTTATCATACTGATAATTATTTTTCATAATTTAATTATAATCTAATAAATCAAATACCTATTTATATTGATTTAATGGTTATAATTGAATAAATCAGATTTTAATTCTCATATGTGTGGAAGATTTTCAGTAAATATAGATTATGAAGAATTAAAAGATAGATATCCTAATCATAAGATTACACCTGTTAAATCATTTTTTAATTTTGCACCTACTATGCAATTACCTGTAATAATTAATGAAGATGTAATTAATATGAAGTGGGGATTAATACCTGCTTGGACTAAAGATAATTCATTTGCGAGTAAAATGATTAATGCAAGGAGTGAAACTCTATTAGAAAAATCTTCTTTTAATAATCTAGTAAATACTAACAGATGTGTAATTATATCCAATGGATTTTATGAATGGGATACTAAAACTAAAAGTCCTTATTTCATTTACTCTACAACCAATATGATTATGGCTTTTGGGGGATTGTATTCATCATGGATTAATAAAAGTAATGAAATAATTCATACATTTACAATAATCACTACTGAATCTAATAACACTTTATCTAAAATTCATCATAGAATGCCTTTAATTTTAAATGAGGGGGATGACATTAAGTGGATTGATAATAGTAATAATTACGAATCAGTTAAGGATTTGATTAAACCTTTTGAGGATAACAAAATTGATATGTATGAAATTTCAACACTTGTTAATTCTGTCAAGAATGATAATTTAGAAATACAAACCAGAGTAAATCGATTATTTTAATTAAAAGTTGGTTCAAAATTAATTTTGACTTAGTGGTTATAATTTAATTATGGAAAAAAATTATGAACAAGAAGCTATAGATTTATGCATGTATTGGGAAAAAGGTTTTAACGAAAGAAATAGAGATATATGTATCGAAGCTATGCATTTTCCTCATGTAAGATTGTGGGAAAATACTTTTTCAATATTTCATGTTGCTGAAGATTTTCTAAAAGGTTTCGACAAACAAACAGCTGATTTAGAAAAAGAAGGTTGGGGTAAAACGATAACTTTAGATATTAAAGCTATACAATCTTCGAATGATAAGGTTCATTTAACTATTCATCAATCTAGAAGAGATAAAGAAAATAGAGAATATCATAATTTTGTAACATTGTGGATAGTTACAAAAATTGAAGGTAAATGGGGAATACAATTCAGGTCTTCATTTTTAGAGGGAGTATCTCAAATAAATCCTATACACTAATATTTAGTATTTTATGGATATCAAAGTAAAAAAATTCAATAATGGATTAATAATTCACCCGGGATTATCGGAAGAAATTGGTCAAAATATACAAGGTCCATCTCTTATCAAAACTCCAGATTGGATTCCTGAAAAGCTTGCCAAATATTATTTGTACTTCGCTGATCACAAAGGTGATCATATTAAATTAGCATATTCAGATAATTTGTTAGGACCATGGAAAATTTTAAATGGAGGAACTCTGCAATTATATCAATCAGAATTTTTAACTCACAAACCAATCATACCTAGTCATTATGATTTAAATACAATGGGTATAAGCCAACCAGATGGATATAATCCTGAAAAATCACAAATACAATATATCCCCTCTAGACTTGATGACATGACAATACCTCACATTGCTTCACCTGATGTACACATAGATAACGCCAACAAAAAAGTTATTATGTATTATCATGGATTAGAAAAATTTGGATTTCAATTGACACGAGTAGCAACTTCAGATGATGGTATAAATTTCAAAGCTGAAAAAAAAATAATAGGGCGCCCTTATTTTAGGCGTTTTGAATATAAAAACAAAACTTTTGGTATGTCTATGCCGGGAGTATTTTATGAGAATTATGGAAATATATCTGAATATACAGAAATAACAAAATTATTTAATAACAATATGCGACACTCTGCATTGATTGTAATTAATG
>Ga0066863_10000894_pt1 | contig 14678 bp, 18 predicted proteins | sample ETN02SmetaG_2_FD_65495 | JGI IMG/M metagenome (GOLD analysis project Ga0066863, IMG submission 65495) | Marine microbial and viral communities from oxygen minimum zone, Eastern Pacific Ocean - ETNP2014F10-02SV253 | ecosystem: Environmental > Aquatic > Marine > Oceanic ...
TTAAGAGCAGGGAAAGTAGCTAGAAGATCATAATTAATTTGTAATAATTATTTCTGTTGCTTTGAATCCTGTTTCTTCTCTTTGCCCACTTACTGAAATAGTAGTGTTTAAAGATAATTCAGATTTGTTAACTGTACTTGTTGATTTAATTAAAGTTGAATCATTTATATTAATTTGAACTATGCCCATATTTGTTTCAATTTCTAAATGGTCATTTTTTATTTTAGTTATTTTTCCTGATAAAGATTTTCCTGGTTTAAAGTTATCTGCTTCTCCCTTGGGTTTTGACCCCTGAAGACTTGATAAAGGATTCAAATTTGGCCTGGTTTGAGCAAATTCTGAACGTAATTTATTTCTGAGATCCTCTGGGACTTCATCAAGGGTTATTTCTCCGGATTTTAATTTTGCTAATATTTCTTCTTCATCATCAGTATAACTATTTTTATTGTTTTTTAGTTCAGAAACTGTTTTGCCAGGAGGGTTTAATTTTAAATATTGCTCGCCTCCGTTTTTAGCAAGTGTAATAGTTTTGCTTGCGTTATTATTACCATTATAAAATCCTACCGAATACGTTCCTCCGATTAAAATGGCTATTGATATGATTAAAATTAAATTGCGCATATATTAAAATCTCCTAATTATTGATATCTTAATGCATCAACTGGCTGTAATTTTGAAGCTCTTAATGCAGGGAAAATTCCAAAGAATAATCCTGTAGCAGCTGATACGCTGAAAGCTAAGAATGCTATATTAAAAGTAAACTCAGTATTAAATGTAAAGCCGCCATCATCTCCTTGTGGTGGGATTTGAGCAATTGAATATAGTACAAGCCATCCGAGTAATATCCCTACTAATCCTCCAATAGAACTTAGTACAATTGATTCAGATACAAATTGCAATAATATATCTCTTCTTTTAGCTCCAAGACTTTTTCTAATACCAATTTCCCTAGTTCTTTCTGTCACAGATACTAGCATAATATTCATTACTCCAATTCCACCTACTACTAAAGAAATCCCTGCTATGGCTGCTAAAAATATGGTTATCCCCTGTGTTACTGATTGAAAAGTGTCTAATATGTCTTGTTGGTTTAGGATTTGAAAATCATCTTCATCATCAGAGCCAATTTTATGGTTGAATCTAAGTATACTTGTTGATTCAAGGAGTGCTTTATTGACACTGTCTGAATTAATTGCTTCTACTACTATTGTATTTAGGTTGACTGTACCTGGATTAGTGTGATTCTCAGATAATCTGTAGTGAGCAGTTGTTACAGGTATTAATGCTCTGTCATCAATGCTTACCCCTCCAAATCCTCCACCCTTTTCTTCTAAAACGCCTATAACTTTCATATTTCTTCCATTTATTTTGATGTTTTGTCCAATCGGATTCCTGTTACCTAATAATTCTTCTGCAGCATTCACTCCTAGTACTGCTACCTCTGCAAGATTAGCAACATGTATATCGGATAAAAAAGAACCATATTTCATTTCCAGACTTCTTACAGTTTTATAATTTTGAGTAACCCCGTAAACCTGAGTATATTTCCAATTATTTCCAAAGTTAATCTTTCCCATTTGAACTAATTCTGGAGTAACTGATTTAACTGAAGTGTTTTGTCTGTTTTCAGAAAGGATTTCGGCATCTTTTAAAGATATTATTGATGCCGTACCTGTTTTAGAATCTCTTGAAGGAGTTATGAAAATCAAATTGGTGCCTAAAGATTCAATGGTATCTGTGACAGATTTTTCAAATCCTTTACCCATTCCCATTAATGATATAACTGATAAAATTCCTATAACAATTCCAAGTAATGTTAAGCTTGATCTCAGTTTGTTTGTATTTAATGAGTTGAGCGATGTTTTAAATATATCTAATAAATTCATTTTTGATTATTTTTGTCATTTATAATTTCACCATCTCGAAAAGATATAATTCTATTTGTTTGTTCAGCTATATGCGGCTCATGAGTAACTATCAGAACTGTCATTTTGGATTCTTTATTTAAGTTATTTAAAATTCCCATTATTTCGGACCCTGTTTTAGTATCAAGAGCACCAGTAGGCTCATCAGCCAATACTAATAATGGATTCTTAACCAGAGCTCTCGCAATTGACACTCTTTGTTGTTCTCCACCAGACATTTCAGCGGGTTTGTGATGCATTCTTTCTTCTAGTCCTACTTTGGTTAAAGCTTCAGTAGCCTTATCTTTACTTTTGGGATTACTTGTATATGCTAATCCCATCATTACATTATCAAATGCGCTTATTCTTGGTAATAGATTGTATGTTTGAAATACAAATCCAACTTTTTCACCTCTTATTTTTGCAAGTTGATTATCGTCTAGTTTCCCAACTTCTACATCGTCTAAGAAATAATCTCCGTAAGACGGGATATCAAGACATCCTAAAATGTTCATCATTGTTGATTTTCCTGATCCGGATGGTCCCATGATTGACGCAAATTCGCCTTGATCAATGTCTAGATTTACAGATTTTACCGCATTTACGTTAATTCCAGATAATGTATAAGTTTTAGAAACATTTTTGAGTTTAATCACTTTCCACCTCTTTGGTTCTGATTATTTGTTCTTGGCTCAGCTGAAGGTGGCCCATCTCTTATATCTCTAGTTGGAATGTCTGGTACTTCCATTACAATCATATCGTCAGAGTTTATTCCACTTAATACTTCCACCCAGATAGCATCAGAATCTCCTATGGTAATTATTTTTTCAGTAATCTCTCCATTATTTATTATTTTTACTGTTGGATTGTCAAAAGTTCCGTATAAACTTTGTATTGGGATAAGATTGATACCATATTTGGCTTTAGTGATTACGCGGGCAGTAGCACTTAGTCCGTCTTTTAACTTTATATTTCTAGGTATTTTGACAGAGATTTTAACTTGAAAAGATCTAACTCCTCCAGATGCAGTAGAAGCAGAAGCTACATTAAATACCTCGCCATCTAGTTCAACATCTTTAAGAGCATCAGTTAGTATAATTGCTTTAAGATTTTGTTTTACGTACAACACATCAACTTCATCAACATCTCCAGTGAATTCAACATCATTGGGATTCGCAATATTAATTATTACATTATTTGTTGTAATCGTATCTCCTTCTTCGAATTTAATATCAGTTATAATTCCGTCGAACGGAGCCTTTAAAATAGCTCCAGAAAGAATGTTTTGTGCATTTTTAAGTAAAGCTTGAGTATTTTTTAATTGCGCTTCTTTCAAGTTTACTGTTTCTGTTTTTCCACCCATATTCATATCATCAAGTATTTCTTGTTTATCTTTAGTATCAGCTTCTAAGTGTTTTACATAAAATTCTTTTTTATTAATATCTAATTCTGATGGATTTTTTAATTTCAACAAATCTTCATTTAAGTTTTTCAATGTTTCTTTGTTAATAGTTAATTGATGTTTTAATTGTTCTTCTTTCTCTGTTTGTGATCTTGATAAAATCTCTTTATAAGTTTGATCAGCTGTTCTAAATAAAGCTGATTTATTCTCGAATGTACTTTGCGAAGTAGCAATTGCCTTGTTTTTTTCGATATTTTTTTCATTTAAAGTTGTTATTGCTGTCTCATAATTATCCCAGGCATCTTTCAATTCTTTTTTAATACATGTTTTACTAATTGTTACTGTACCTATAGTGTTTACAGGTAAAACGGGAGTGTTATCACATGTTATCCATATGTCTTTGCTAGATAATTCTTTTCCAATTGTAGAAGGGCTTAAATGTAGCCATCCATAAATGGTTAATTCACTCCATTCAGTGTTTATATTATCTATTGGATTGAGATAGATATCTCTATTTATTGCATCCTCTGTAAATATCTGAGGTAAATTCGTATTCCATGATTTGAGAATTTCATCAGGGTTTATTAAATATTTTGTGTGTGTTTGAATTCCAAGCCATTTATTCAAGGTATCAAAATATTCGTTTTTATATTTTGTTATATCCTCTTCGTAAGGGTCTAAAGTTTTTCCCCATTGAGATTTTGTAAGATTTAAAGTTCTAACAGAATTATCTTTTGCTATTTTTGCAATGTCATAATTTGATTTTGCATTTTCCATGTCAACTTTTTTACCATTTTGCAAATAATAATTTAAATCAAATTCAGATTTTAGAAGAGTTATTTTTGAATCAGAGATTGCTTTTTCTTTTATAGCAATCAGATTAGGATCACCTGTTTTTGTATTATTCAAATCTTCTATTGCATCAAGTAGTGATGATTTAGTTAAACTTAATTGATATTCTGCAGAAGCAATCTGAGTATCTGTGTATGGTTTCTTAGCATCTTCTAGAGATTCTTTTGCAGCTTCAACATTTGCTAATGCCTGAGCTACATTTTTTTCTAATTCCGTAATTTTAATATCTTCAAGAGTGGCAAGAATATCTCCTTCAGAAACCGATGAGTTTTCATCCACATGAATCTTAGATATTTTGCCTGAACTCGTAAATGACAAGTCTTCATTAGTAGAAAATTTTAATTGGCCACTAATTGAAACTTCTGATATAAGATCTCCTGTTTGCATCGAAATTATTTGCTGATTTTTTTCAACAATTGTATTATCGGATCCTACGTAGTTTTTGAATACGAAGACTGAAATTAGAGTTGCGATTATAAAAAATGCAGATAACAATGAAATTTTGCCCATTTTCAAAATATTTAATTTTTTAATAAATGATAATGATGCATTGATAATTGATTTAAAACGCATATTTTTGAAACTCCAATTTATTATTTTATAATTACTATTATCCTGCTTTGTTCAGTTTATTTAAATTAATAATAGGTCTTTTATTGATTTTATCTTTTTTTTGTTCAGAATAATCAACCCACCCACAAATGATACAAGTTGGCTCAAATAAATCATATGAAAGAAATGAATTACATTTAGGGCAGTTTGAAGTTTTTTCAGTATTTCTTTTGTTCCTTTTATCCATTAAATTCTCTCTTTATAATATAATTCATAAAAAATACCCTATACTTATATTGTTAAGAAAATTTTAAGATTAAATAAATTTATAATTGATAACTGATTTATGAATCCCATTAAAAGAGAATTATTAGATTTACATAGAATTAATCATATTGATGCAGAAGTATTAATTGACAGATTTATAAATAAATACTGGGGTAAAAATATTTCTGCGAGAATTATTACCGGTAATTCTCAGGCAATGAAAGAAATTGCTATTTCAAAATTGAATTTATATGAAATAAAATACACGATCGGAAATGAATGGGAATCAACAAGTAAATCTTTTATAGATTTTTTAATTGAATGATTTGTTTAGGAACTCAATAGTTCTGTCAAATGATTTTTCTGCTGCTTCTTTATTATATACTTCTTCTCTTTCATCATTAAAGAAAGCATGCTCGGTATTTTCATAAATATGAAATTTGGAATCATTTCTGTGTTTTTCAATTTCTTTTTTTATTTCAGGTAAAGATTCTGTAGCTCCATCATGTTCCGCATAGTGCCCCAATATTGGGCAATTTAATTTACTCCAATCAGGTTTTACATTAACTAAGACTCCATAATAAGGAACAGCAGCATCTATATGTCTAGTTGTTGCCATATATAAAGATAAACCTCCACCCATGCAATATCCAATACATCCAACTTTGTTTGTTGATAAGTTTTCTGAATTACGGAGATATTTAACTGCAGATTCAATATTATTTCCTGCCTCATCAATTTTTAATTCCATCATTAGTTTTTGTGCTTCATTTGGTTCAGTAGCTTTTTCTCCGTTATATAAATCAGGGGCAAGTACAACAAAACCATTTTCGGCATATCTGTCAGCCACTAATTTTATATGGCCTACCAATCCCCACCATTCTTGTAAAATAATTAATCCCGGGCCTTGTTCATTTTTTGGTAAGGTTAGATACCCTTGGTTTTCTTGATCTCCATATGTTATTATTTTTCCGTTCATTTTCATCTCCGTATTAATGAATTATGGTGTGACTTTTTTTGTAAATGTTGTACTGATCACTACAGTTCCGGCAATTAAATCATGAATGCATTTTCTGTCATCTCTGAAAATAAACAATATATCTACTAGTTGTATAATCCCTCCGATTGCAGGAAATATTCCTATTAATGCCATAACCCATTCTCTTAGTACAACATTTACAAAAAAACCTGCCTGTTCGCCATCTTTATTAACAATTTTTATTTTAAGATATTTTTTCCCGATTGTTTGTGCAGTTGTTGCAAGTAGATACCATTGATAGATAACAAAAGAAATTATTCCAACAACAGCACCCAATAAGAAAGGTTCAGGATCAAAGTTTCCTCCTGATAAAAAAGTTAGAACAAAACCTGGTATTAGGGCTGCAATAACTCCGAATACAACATCTAATAATCTTGCAAATAATCTTTTCATTCGACTGGCAAGTATGAATTCTTGAGTATAATTATTGGGAATTATATCTTCAACTGGAATTTGTGTACTTTCATCAGATATAGAATTAATTGAATCTGAATTGATTTGCTCTCCACAATATTTACAAAAATTTTCAGTTGTTGTTCCTGGCTTGCCACATTGTTTACAAAATATATTTTCTTGCATAAGATTGTTTTAATTAATTTAAAGTTATTTTAACAATTATTACTTTCATAATATAATATGGTTCATTATGAAAATTGACGAAATACATATATATCATGTTGCAATGCCATTAATTGATCCATGGGTTACAGCTTATGGGGCGGATTATGATACTCACTCTATATTGTTAAAACTAATTAGTGGTAATGATGTTGCATGGGCTGAAACTTGTTCATTAGAATTACCAACTTATTCTTCTGAAAGTGTTAATTCAGTTTTTTATAATCTTAGTGAAGTATTTTCTCCAAAGATTTTAGGTAATGATTATGAGAGTTCTGATCAATTGAATAATGATTTGAAAATTTATAAAGGAAATCCTTTTGCAAAAGCCGGATTAGATATAGGGTGGTGGTGTTTGTTAAGTAAAATTAACAATCTGCCTTTACATGATTTGATTGGAGGAAAAAGAAAAGAAGTTGTAGCTGGCGCAGATTTTGGAGTTGAAGATAGCATTGATATATTATTAGAAAAAATACAAATTGCCGTAGACAAAAGTGCCCCAAGAGTTAAATTAAAAGTTAGAAAAGGATGGGATCTTGAAGTTTTGAAAGCGGTGAAATCTACATTTCCTAGTACTTTATTTCATATAGATTGTAATTCTGGTTATACTCTTGAAGATATCGATTTTTTTAAATCTATTGATGACTTTGGACTAGCTTTTATTGAGCAACCTTTGAGTAATGACGATATACTTGATCATTCTAAACTAGCTAGATCAATCGAAACTCCTATTTGTCTTGATGAATCAATAAGTAGCGTGGATAGAGCTAGGCAAGCTATAGAAATTGGAGCTTGTGAATACATTAATATAAAACCTGGCAGAGTAGGAGGTATTACCAATTCATTAAAAATAAATGAATTGTCTGAGCAAGCAGGAATACCAGTGTGGATTGGAGGAATGCTTGAAAGTGCTTTAGGGGTAGCTATTTGTATTGAATTGGCAACTTTAGAAAATTTTACTTACCCTGGTGATTTGTTTCCTTCTAGTCGATTTTATAGTAATGATTTGTTTGAACCTTATAATGAATTCAAATCTCCATATTTGTTTGATCCTATTACTGATTTCCCCACACCTAATGAAAAACTACTAAAAAAGTTTACTGTAAAAGAAAGTCACATAGCTTAATTTACAATTGGTAGAATAATATGCGAATCATAAGATTTGTTATGAAATACATTTTGATTAGCAATTTTAAGTTCAGTATCCATTCCAAATTCATTACCTGTATTAGGGTTTCTGTCAAACTGAGGAAAATTACTACTAGATATCTCGATACGGATTTTATGATTTTTGAAAAAATAATTACTACTTGACCACATATCAATAGTAAATTTGTAAATTTTCCCTGAATCTAGAAGTCCAGGGTTTTCCCATGAATCTTTATATCGAGCTCTTTGTATTCCTTGTGCAATATTTATAGATTTACCATCAGGAAAAACATCTATTAACTTACAAGTGAAATCAGTATCTTTACAATCACTAGAAGCATAAAGGATCATTTCTATAGGCCCTGTGACTTCAATATCATTTTCGAGAGGTTCAGTGTTGTAAATAAGAATATCATTTCTATGTTCGATTTTTTTCTGTTCTCTTGGTCCCATAGGAACAGGAGTAACATCTTCACTACAACAAGTACTACCACCTGTTGTGGGAACCGGATCAGAAGGATCATAAATAAATTGATCATTTTTTTCATCTAATGGTGGATTAATATTTAAAATACCATCACCCTTACAACCGTTAGCACTACCATCGCTGTGAATATAAAATTTTGTATATTTAGTTTCAGGAATTGGCCAGTCTGTTGCAGTTCTCCATTGATTTTTTCCCATTACAAAAACTTTTACAGAATCCTCTTTGTTTATGCCGTTATCAATACCTTTAAGCCAATAGTCAAACCATTTTAATCTTTCATTAAATAAATCTATTTTGACGTTCTCTCCAAAATCAATATCACCTGTTATTGTTTCTTCTCCATCATTTGCAAGGGAATGAATCCATGGGCCAATAATAACTTTTTGGTTTTCTTTTCCAGGAGACAAACCATGTTTTTTAACACCCATGTAATTATTTAAAGTGCCTTGGAGAAAAACATCGTACCATCCTCCCATTCCAAAAGTAGGAACATTTACTTGATCATAATTTGATCCTATGGGGTTTAATTTTTTCCAATAATCATCATAACTTGGATGACTAACCCAATCTTTCCAAATTTTCGAATCTCTACCAGCTTTTTCATCCATATTAATTAATGGTAAGTGCCATTGAATTTCAGATTGATGATTTGATTTGGGCATCCATAAATATTGTACTTGATTAGTTTTTGTATGCATTTGGATAGCTATCCATCTTAAATTAAAAGCAAGTTGAAATGCTCCGCCTGTATAAACCCAGTTATGATAAAAATCTGAATAACCTACTTTGGGGGCCATCGCTTTTAAATATTTACTACGTAGTGGAGCTGCCTGCCATTGCACCATTGCTAGATAAGAACCGCCTATGGTTCCAATATTTCTATCGCACCATTCTTGAGAACCTATCCATTCTTGTGTATCGTAGCCATCTTCAGCCTCATGTTTGAATGGATACCATTCACCGTCAGAATCCCATCTTCCCCGAACATCTTGTAACACAACTCCATACCCTTCTTTTACTAAATATACTGCTTCTTTAACACTATCTTCAGTATTACTGTTATAAGGAGATCGTTGCAATATTATAGGGCAGGGTAATTTGCCTTCAGGAAGATAGATATCAGTTGTAAGTTCCACTCCGTCTCTCATAGGGACTTTGATGCCCATCATCATTTTCATTTTTACATCAGCGATATCTTGGTTTGAATCCATAACTAACCCTTTGAAAAAATATTGATTAATATTAGTCATATTAATCTTTTAAAGTCAAATAATTAGTTTGCTACTTTTTTTAGGAGTTCTAATGTTTTTGCAAGTAGGAAATCTGTCGGAGGCCGGTCTGATGGGGATGAACCACGATGGCCCCATAATATTGAATTATTTTTACCAACTATAAATGCGGCTGGAGCTGCAACTCCATCGCCCAGTATGTTAAATACTTCCCATTGTTGGGATATTGTATATGTAGAATCTGAAATTATTTCAAATGTAGCGCTGACTTCATCTATCATAGCTTGAGTATTTTCCTGATCATCCGTACTTACAGCAATAATATCAATTCCAAATCTTTTAAACAGGTCATGATTTTGTGACAACTCACCTAGTTGTGCTCTGCAAATACCTCAGAAATGACCTCTGTAAAATACTATAACTACTGCCTGATAATTTGCTAAAGAATTTTCAATAGCCATATCTAAACTATTATCTAAGTTTATAGTAGTAGATTCACTTTGTAGTGTTTCAATAGTTTTCTGTTCAGAGGAACAGGCTATAAGTATTAAAGTAAAAAAAGATGCGAAAATGAGAAATTTTAGTTTAGACAAAATTTAAAATAATCCTTAATATAAATCTTTGTATTTAAATGCTACGAAAGATAATATTATAAACAATAAACTGATAAATAACATTACTGAGATACTTTCCAAATTTACTCCGTTTATCAAAGGTTCAGAATGTTTATAGTAATAAAAAACTGATAAATATTTTATATTTTCTATACCTTTTATCATAGGACTTATTGAATTAATGAAATAAGAAAGAACAGCTATACCAGCCGAAAGGCCAAGAGTTGTAGATTTGTTTCCAGTAATTGATCCAATGAGTAATGAAAAACTTGCTATTGATAAACTTAATAAAGTTAGATGAAACACAATTGCAGTTAAATTTTTCAAATCAAGTTCCAAGTTAAATAAATTTGCAAAAATAAAGAAATTACTCCACAAAATAATAGATATAATTACTATTCTTGTAACCATAACTAGTATTTGTTGAAAAAGATATTTATTTTTTCCTATGGAAGTCGACATTACCATTTCTAACGTTTTGTTGTTTAACTCGCCTGCAACAATATGAGTGCCAGAATTTATCCCCACTATTATTAACATGATTGGTCCCATTAGCCCAAATATTTCTAGATTAAGAAAACCAGCAAATGTACTCATATCCATTCCTTCTGATCCCCCAAAAAAATACATTAATTCTTCTGGAAAATTTGCAAGTAGTTCATTCCATGTATCAATGTCTTCAGCAAATGAACTGTATGCATAAGATATGTAAAATCCTAATATGGTTATTCCTATAGCCCAATAAATTAAATTATTTTTCATATCTCTTAAATTTTTTAGATATACATTTTTAAACATTAATACTCCTAATAGTATGTAAGGAAAATTTCTTCTAAATCCGGCTCAATTATTCTTAAGTTATTCACTTTATATTTTGATATTGCTTTGATCAGGTTATCTATATTTCCCTGCATATTAAATGTGACGATATTTTTGTCGATATTTAAATTTGATACACCTTTGATTTTAGATATTTGTAATGTTTCTGGATTTTTATCAAAATTGATTTCATATTTATTTATTGTTTTGTTTTTTAGTTCTAATATTTGTTCTGATGCAATAATATCCCCATCTTTAATGATTCCAACTCTTTCACACAGTTCTTCAATTTCATGCAATATATGAGATGACAATAATATTGAACACCCTTCAGCATTGTATTCTTTTACTATATTTTGAAATTCTTGTTGTTTTAAAGGATCAAGTCCACTTGTTGGTTCATCTAAAATTGCAATGCTAGGATTATTCATAAATGCCATAACTATACCAATTTTTTGTTTATTCCCTTTTGATAATGTTTTAATTTTTTTGTTAAGATCTAAATCTAATCTTTCAGCAAGAACATTTGTATTATTGGTTTTTGCATTTCTAAGATTTGATAGATATTTTAAATATTCTTGGCCAGTCAAATTACCATACATTTCAAATTCACCTGGAAGATAACTAATATTTGACATTTCTATCTTAGATAAATTCAATAAATTTTTTGAAAATATTCTTGTCTCACCAGAGTTGGATTGAATTAAATTCAGCATCGATCTTAAAGTTGTTGTTTTCCCTGCGCCGTTTGGACCCATTAATCCAAATATTTCACCTTCTTTAATATGAAATGAAACATTTTCTATTCCTTTTGTTTTTCCATAAAACTTCGTTAAATTGGAAACTTCAATTATATATTCTTCTTTTGTTTTAGAGGCCATTACAAGTCAGAATGAAATAATAATTAATGATAGAATATTTCAGATAATATCATTTTTGTAATATAAATAGTATTTAAATTACAGGAGAATAATATAGAAATGAAAAAATACAATTTAGCTTTTCTAGGTTGCGGTGCTATGGGCACTGAAGTTATAGATTATGTTGTAAATAATTTGAAAAATAAATTTAATATTACTTTAATAATTGATAATGAGATAAATAACGCTGAAAAACTTTCAACCAAATATAATATATCTCCTGTTATCACTAATGATATTAATATATTTTTAGAGATGCAGAATATTGATCTTGTTATTGAAACAGCTTCGGTTCAAGCTGCAAATCAATATGCAAATGATTTAGTTAAAAAAGCTGATGTTATTTTTGCATCTGTAGGTGCGATGTCAGATCAGGTTTTTTATAATAAACTTTTGGATGATGCTGCCAATCATAATAATAATGTAATTATTCCACCTGGAGCTATAGGAGGATTAGATGCAATTGATGCGGTTAAGGATTCAATTACATTTATAGAAATTATAACAACAAAATCTCCAGAAAGTTTGTCTGGTGCCAAGGGATTTTTAGATTATGAAAACTATAATTTCACTTCTCCTGAAGTTATTTATAACGGAACTGCAACCAATGCTATTAAATTATTTCCTAAAAATTTAAACGTAGCTGTTACTTTATCTTTGTTTGGACTTGGCCCAGATAAAACAAATGTGACTGTTGTTGCAGATCCTGATGTTAAAATGAATTGTCATAAAATTAATTTAAAAGGTCAATTTGGTGAAATAAGTTTCGATTTCAAATTAGAAAAATCTATCAAGAATCCTAAAACTAGTGCTTTGGCAGGACTTTCTATTATCAAAATACTAAAGGATTATTAATGCAAATATTATTTACATATATGAAAGGTGATTTGTCTGTTAAGATTTCATTTTTATATTTTTATATACCCGGGATTTTAATGTTAATTGCTTTTGATAGATTTATAGTTAATGGAATTGATGATAATTTGAAATGGATTGGTTTTGCTTTTGCGTTCTGGTTGATAATAGGATCATATAAATCTTGCCAAAAATTCCTTATTAAAGATAAAAGTAAAATGATTTCAAGAATTCCTGCTTTAATGTTTAAAAGTTTAATTATGGTACATGCAGTATTGTATTATTTTTCTTTTTTCAGAGGGCAAAGTTTATTCTGATTTCGATCTTACAATAGCTTGCCCAACAATTCTTTTGCTTTTAGTAGATAAATCCTCTGTATTCATTATAGGAGAACCGTATAATTCCCACCCCTTGTTTAAAAATTCTGTAACCCTATCACAAAATTCACTGTTATCAGGTCCAGTTAAAAGCTTATATTCAATAATTTTTTTCATTTATTCAACTCCTGCTAATCAAGTTTTAAGAATGAACTGAAATCAGGTGATGGCGACTTTATTTCTACAAATAATGTGTCTTCAATTGCTTTTACCTTATGAGTTTGTCCTATAGGGTTTACCCATGTATCCCCTGGGAGTAAAGTTGTTGAATTATTTTCATCGTATACCTCTAATTTGCCTTTTACTACTACTCCAAGTGATTCATGATCATGTGTATGGTAAGGAGTTTCTGAATTCGCAGAGAGTTTCATTTTAATTGCACTCATATTTTGAGCTTCTTCCTGAATTTTCAGATATAACTCACCATTAATTTCATTACCTTCTAAATTAGTTAATTTTTTATACTCTTCCATATTTTTACCTTTATGCCGAAGGTGAGATTCGAACTCACACAGGGTTACCCCTACTGGTTTTTGAAACCAGCGTGTCTACCATTCCACCACTTCGGCTTGTAACTATTAAGAGAGATATTATAACTAAAATTAACTAATTGTTTAATATTAATTATTTAATTTTTTTATTAATTGATTAACTGAATTATCAAATAGTTTATTAAGTTCTTCTGATATGATTTTGCCATTTGGTTCCATTTGTTTATCAATTTTAGCTACAAGTAATCTTGGCTGATTTAAAACATTCATTCCAAGGCTTAATAAAATATGATTTAAATGAGTATATCCTAGCAAAGTTCCTGACATACCAGGAGTTGCTCCAATAACCAAAGTGTTTTTATCTTCAATTACTTTCGGAGGTCGTGAAATCCAATCAACAATGTTTTTCATGACCCCAGATATAGAACTGTTATATGAAGGCGAGGCAAATATGATTAAATTTGAATTTGCCATTTGTTCTTTTGCTGATAATACTGATTGTGGCAAACCTTTTGCTTCAATATCAGCGTTATATAAAGGAAATTTTGAAACATCAATAATATCAGTTTTAAAATCACTATTTTGAGAAATTTTATCTAGGAAAATTTTTAATAGTAATTTATTCCAAGATTGATTTCTTAAACTTCCACAGATTCCACTGATAAGCATATTCAGATCCTTTTATTTATTTGTATAAGTAATTTTAGTGATATTATTATTATTATATATAAAAAGGATTTTAAATTGATTGCTGATTTAAATAACAAAAATGTTTTTTTAACTGGGGCAGGGAATGGTATAGGTAGAGGAATAGCAATTATAATGGCAAATCAAGGAGCAAATTTATTTGTAACTGATATTGATTTGAAATCTGCTCAGGAAACAATAAACATCTCAAATGCAGATAAAAATATTCCCTCAAAATTGGATGTTACAGATAATGATTCAATTACAAACGCTGTAAATAAATGCATTGAAAAATTTGGTAGCATTGATATTTTGGTTAATAATGCGGGAATACCAGAACCTCAAAATTCATCTTTAACTAAACAAGAAATATATAAATTGGTTATGGATGTTAACTTAACAGGCACTGTTAATTG
>Ga0066863_10000912_pt1 | contig 14556 bp, 15 predicted proteins | sample ETN02SmetaG_2_FD_65495 | JGI IMG/M metagenome (GOLD analysis project Ga0066863, IMG submission 65495) | Marine microbial and viral communities from oxygen minimum zone, Eastern Pacific Ocean - ETNP2014F10-02SV253 | ecosystem: Environmental > Aquatic > Marine > Oceanic ...
GTATTCGTTTGCTCTTGTTCGGCAGCATAGTCGTGCTTGCTACAGGTGCTGCATTTTTTGTGCAATCCCCTGAGGAGTCCATCTCTGTCGCAAAGATCATTGATGAACCCTCAACATTCACTGACCACAATGTCGCAGTACGCGGCGTTGTTGAGAATGAATCACTCGATGAAGTGAATCGAAGTTTCTGGCTGAGTGACAGCGATGCGGCCATCTATGTGGATTATGGCGCCACAACTCTGAGTGACGCCTTTGCAGAAGGGCGCACGGTGCTCGTGCGCGGCGTGCTTGAGCAGAGGGAAGGGGGCTGGGTATTAGCGGCTGAAGAAATCCAAGTGGGGTGCCCATCGAAGTATGAGGCTGAAAATTCCTAATGGCAGGAAACCACGCATGTTTAGCACACGTTACGCGGCCGATGCGTTCAAGGCACATGGAGATGCTAGTAGCAGTGGGATAGGAGGGGAGCTAGGCGTACCCTGCACCACAAACCGTCTTTATGGTGGTCCGAACGCCCCCGAACGGCGCAGACGAGGCTTAGGGATCCAACATGAGAACGATGAGGTTTCGCCCCCATGTGACCCGGGCCGGCATGGACTCCGACCGGAGGGTCGGAGCGAGTGCACTCGCCGGGGAATCAGGTCAGGCCGGGAACGGAGCAGCCCGACTCGGAGTTTCGGGTGCCGTGGGAAAGCGGAACTGAGAACTCGGTTGGGACGTTTCTAGGTTTACGTGCGACAATCGGGGGCCCTCCCACCTCAAACATCGAAGATAACGTGGGCATGATGTCCTGGACCAACGAATTCAGGTCCCACACCTGCTGGGTCTACACGTATCTCACCGTCCCCTAGTTCTTCGACAATCAAATCGTGGCGAGTGATCGCCTTGATGTGTATGGCAGGTTTGACATCAGAAATAGGAATCCAACAGACGACTGCACGACAGCTCCCTTGTCGAATTTCGAACCATGCCGGGGCAAGGTTTGCCTGCACCCACCAGCGATCATGGACCTCTGCTTCATAGAGAGCTTCCTCCAGCAGAGACACAAGCACCTGTTCATCCGACGAGTATTCCACATCAAGTGATACTTCAGAGGTTCGAATGGAGACATCTGGAGGTAGTGGAGTTGTGCGATTCAGGATCATACTCTGCATACCTTCTAACACGGTTGAAAAGAGGCTTAGAAAATCTGGTTCAAAGGCACGAATCCCAGTATCAGCAGTGGTTGGAGATATCCACCAAGACACGGGATCATCACCGCTGCGAAATGCGAAGATCCCAAGCGAGTTCGTTGATTCTTTCAGCCAGAGCATCTCTGTCAAGAGTCAGTTCACGCTGACCCTTACGTGAAAGGATCAACTCACACGCTGCATTCACGGTGATGAGAGTCTCATCAATATCGAAATCCAGCATCTTGGAGATGGCTAGTGCAGCTGCTGCGGCATCGTGCAAACCAAGGGATTGTTCGGCGCGGACAAGACCGCCCTGCACCTCCTGAAGAGATTCGCCACGCCTATGGAAGGCGACTCCGTCAACGCCTCTAATTTCAAGCAACCCCCCCCAATTGAATTCAGAGAGGAGTTCCTGTGCCGCTAACCTAGAACTAACCTGCTCCCTACGTTTTGCCAGAAGTTCAAGACCGCGACGCTCAAATATCACGATATCAGCACCACTTGTCGCAGTCAGACGCGTCAATTTGGGGTCAACAATGGTGGTGATTCCTGCATCCTTCGCCTTCCTCAATGCTGCCAAAAGCAATTCGTCATCAACGACGCCACGCCCATAATCACTGATCACAAGGATATCAGTGGAGTCAAGAAAATGCTTTGTCTTCGAGATAAGAGATTCTCTCTCAGAAGCATCAACATCTCCTTCCTGTGAGCGTTCAAGACGGAACAAGAGTTGCGAATCCACCTGTCCCTCGAGGCGACGACCATGATGCCGCGTGATCCTAGTCGTCGTCCGCCCAACACACGTCACAATCGCTTCAGTAGATAGACCTGCGGCGTTGAACTGCCGAAAGACCTCTTGGCCATCATCATCATCTCCAACAACAGTCACAAGATTCGTATCAAGGCCAAGGCGAGAAAAACTCAGAGCCACATGAGCTGAGGCACCAAGTAAAGTTACTTCAGAGTGAGCGACCATTGTTGGAATAGGCGCTGCTGAATCGAGTTTGTCAACGATGCCACTCACATGATGATCGAGAACGATATCACCGACGACAACTGCGCGCCCACCTTGAAAACCACGTACTTGATTCGCCAAAGACTGAAGTCTTCGAACTTGATCGGGGTCAGACATCACACATCACTCCGTACATGGTCAGGTCAGCCTCTCTCTGACTTCCTCCATCAACGCTCGCTCTTCATTTGAAGTGATATTCAAGCATGACCTCAAATTTGCAAGAATCGCTTCCTCATCATCGCTGACTTCACCATCAGACCATGCAGCTTCAAGCGCAGACAAGAAGGTGAGTAAGCGTCCATCCGATACCGATCCAATTACCATGGCTTCACGCGCGAGGATGGTTTGATGGTCATCCTCAGGGATAGCGAAGACCTTCCGCAGTCCCTTCAGCATAGGATGATCACCGCCAGGGTGGAGGAGATCCTCAGTGATTCCAAGTCGAATCAATTCCCGGTAAATTTCTCCCCCATCTCGCCCAGTACCTGAAAGAGCACTATCTCGTTCAGCATTTGTTATCTCCATCACCGTTGAGGGATTGATTCGATAGGCAATAGCAACATCGTTGATGAGAGATTGCTCATCAATCGTAATCCGCCCATCACTCCAAGCCCTGCGCAGCATCATCCGAAGCACCTCTGCAGCTTTGGCACGTGCAGTTTGTTCATCTTCACCACGCTCACGGGGCACTAATTCATCCACTCCAGTAGCTTCAGCCAGAGCATCGGCTTCCACTCTGCCACTCACAGTCAATGCATACATGCGCTGACGCTGACGGCCACCTTCGACACGGCCCATGCTCTCGGAGAGGATGGATTCGTCCATCAGTCCACGCAGAACCCGGGGGACGTGCTTGCGCGATATATCAACGCCAACAGCAATCCCAGCCTGAGTGTGCCGAGCGTCTGAACCGTGGGCTGCAACGTCATTAGGCAAGGAGCGAAGGTGAATCAGAACGCGCTCCCGGACTGTCAGGTCCACCGCCTCCATAGGCTTCGATAGGGCGCGGCCTTCATGACTGTGGCGATGATGGCAATCCATGGCGAGGGTCATGGAGGGTCCAGAATGGGACGGAAGCGGGTGGGTCATCACAGGCCCGCCTGCTGCTCGCCTCAACGAACGTGGAAGGCTCGGTGAGAGAATAGGAGACCAACGCATTCGGTTGAGCGATGCAGAACTATTCCATGCCATCCGACATCGTGGCGTGCATCCACCTCAAGAAGAATGGATGTGTAGTGCACTCACACGCGACCCACAGTTCCTGCACCTCGCAGAGGTGCTAAGTGCATTAAGGGCCCCAGGTGAACTCTACTTGCCTCTTTACAGAACACCACATCAGAATACGGATTGCTGGGCGATGCGATGGAACACTGGGGATGACCCCAAAACAAATGCACCTGCCTCTGAGGTCAGATGGTCCAAGGCAGATGAAGACGTTGATTGGTTCAATCTGGGAACTTGGACCATGCGCGCTCTCAAAATGAATAGAAGCGTCGAGCAAGTAGTAATCGATGATGAAGGCGACATCACGCGATTCGTCATCGAACCAATCGAGCCAAATGGAAATCATCGCCCACCTTCAGATGCACGGTCTGGTTCCCAACCGTGGCTCGAACGATTCATAGCCAGTGGAGAAGGATTTTTCCTACCCACATCTATGGCTTGGCCGTTCTCCTCGATTGGACGGCCGTGTGAGGGTGGATGGTGGCTTGACGCACTTGAGCACGCGTGGGTCGTGACCTCTGGTGACCTCGAGGACCGACATGAGAGCCTACTCGGACTGTTCGCCCATCTCGTTGACCGAGGTCTCCAACTTCGTCCGGGATTCAAATATGGAACAAGATGGAGGGCTTACGAGGATGATATCGATGATCATCATGCTCCTTACCTGATCACACCCATCGAAGAAGCACCACGCGACTGGAATGGTGCCTGTCGGGCCAGCAGGCTTGCGAGTGGTGTCAAAAAGCAATGGTGCTTCGCCTTCTGGTACGAAGAAGAGTGGTCATTGATCCAAGTTCGTCGTCGCCGGCCCGGGGCGTCTCACGCATAACCGTCCAGACCCTCACCCGGAGGAGAGGGTTGGAGTTGAGCGGATTCTGCCATCACCTCGAAGCTGCTCATCATCACCTCACCTTCTGGTTCCTCACTGGTTTTAGGACGCATCCCTGCCAAAAGGACCCAGAACCCCATGAGCAATAGCATGACTGAGAGTCGTCCAGCATTGCTCTCCGGAAACCCAAAGGACGAGGAGACTGACTCAATTGGGCGTTCGGTCTCGAGTCGGACAGGAATCTCATACCTCGCACCATCATGTTCGAGAAGAAGAGTTCCATCTGCAATCATGTTCGACGTTAGCAACCCTCCTGGGACAATATCAAGCACGATATTGCCCGAACCATTGCTTGCTGACTCAATGATGAACGAATCGTTCGGTTCTGTAACCCTAGCCAGAGCACCGAGCACCTGGACGTGGTACAACTGCGAGCCTACACCATCTCCAGGTACCTCGATGACCGAGGAGGAAGGAACCATAGAGGTGGCTTGGAACACGAGCGGCTCAGTCACTGGAAGAGGTCTCCAAGCCAAGCCGACAAGATCGAATGATGCCTTGCGACTTGGATGGTCCTGACATCGAACCTCAAGATGTGTCTCAACAGTCATGCCAGGGGAGAGAAGATCACCTGTTGGCATTGAAAGGCGCCAGCCAGTACTCGTGGACTCTGTAAAAAATTCATTGGAGACACCATTGGTCTGAATGCTTGCCCAGAGTTCTGAATCCTCAGAACAAGCATCATTCTGAAGCACATCTATGTTCACGAATTCACCTGGAATCAAACCAATCGGAGAGGTAGCACCATCTAGCACCACTGGAGATGTAAGTGAGGTATTGATGTGAATCAGAGTGCCTGAAGCATTGCTTGAGACCACCTCGATCACCCACGGCACCAAAAACCCTCGACGGTCATGGATTGGGACACCATCTGCTCCAAACATACCCCCAGTTGCGAAGAGATCTGATGCCCCTCCTTCGTCAATACCGCGTTCAAGGCTTCGATCACCATCGCCCTCTATTACTCGCAAAAATGAATACTCAGGATCAAGATTGCCCCCATTCTCTTCAAGACCGATGATGAGATCATCACGCTGCAGCACCAAAAGGCCAGTTCCGGGAAGGGCCGAATCGAAACCTGTCTGTGTTCGATGCTCGAGATGGATGTACTCACGATCAGAGAGGCGAATCTGTACTGCATCGCCTCCCTCCGACCAAGGTGCGATCATCACCTCCTCATCATTTGTGACCAGAGGATCAAAGCGCCAATAGCGCTCCTGACCGATGAGAGCCATGGTGGCACTTGTCGGAAGACTAGGGGTTCTGCCCCGGTCATTCCAGTTGCCTGAAGCCATGATATCGAAAATACCCACGCCAGACCAATCAGATCCATCGTGCATCCCATGAACATCGTATAGATCGATTGCTCCTGTCATGTGAAGCATCTCATGGACCATCGTTCCAAGACTCTCAAGCCCCGTCAGACCACCTGAGGCAAGGACATAGGAATCAACGGTCATGTCACCTGAAAGTGAGTAAGGAGCCTCAAGGGGGCCATAATGACTCCAGATATCTGTGCTACGGCCTGATGATTCCTCTCCCTTGGAAGCGTGAATGAAGAGGAGCCTGTCAACTGTTCCATCATCATCAAGGTCACTTGCAGACCAGTTGATCTCTGGACCAACTAGGCCTATCACCTCCTTGACCAGTTCGGCAGGCCCACGGCCCTCACCAACTCCTACATCTCTCATCCCCATAGAATTCTGACCATAGGCACTCACACTCGACGGGGCTCGAATCACCGTAGGATGCAGCATGAAGGAAACCTCTACTGCCTCATTCGATGCTTGACCAAGATATTCCTCGGCTGTGTCTAGCAGGCGACCAACCCGTTCCTCAAATTGACTTGGAGCTACAGAATCTGCAAAATCAACCATGATGACAGGCCACATGTCTTTCTCCTGTAATGGAAGAGCAGACCAGAGGTCGGCATCATCCTCTTCCTGACTCAGTGCAGAATCCACAAACGATTCGATAGCATCCTCAGAAAACGAAGGGTTCAGGTGGACGAAAGTCGCTGCACCGAAGAGCAACGATGCGAACACCCACGTGGCACGCATCAAGTCAAGGTGCTCCTCGACACGTATCAAATCAAGGGGTCTTTGATTCGCTAAGAGCACGCAGTGACACATGTTGCTCGATAGCACTGCTCAACAAATCTCGGAGTTCCTCAGAATCATGGACCCCAGGTGCCAATGGATCCAATCCAAGGTCCATCCAATCTGCCCCACCTATCCTGATATCAAGGCCACCAAGAGCACCTATGAGCGATCTGGGCATGGGCGTCCCATCACAACCAAGAACAATGAGATCTGTCAGGGCCCAACGATGTGCAAGATCAACAAGGAGCATCTGTTCCTGATTGTGTAGACATAGGGCATCAGTATGAATCACTCCCCAACCCTCTGGTTGCTCACCAATAGCAGTAAGCGAGGGGCAGGCACCAGCACAACGACAATCAAGCACTGCCCCCCTATTCGGACTTTCACCAGAAGGTGCGCTGGCATAGCGCGATCTAGAGGCAGGAACAGAAGCACGCAGGAGCATCTCACTCATACCAAGACCAATCAACCAGACCAGTCCCAACAGATCGAACGGTAGAGGAGACCCCACTACACCTATGGCCACTGCTGCAATCACGGCACACTTCATCCTCCAAGCATCAAGCGAACCGCTGCGCACGGCCCCCAAGCCTACAGCACATGACAGACCCCCAGCCCAAGAAAGAAGGATGGTGGAAAGTCCGCAAACCGCAACCAGCATGGCGAACAGCGTACCAACATCATAGGCAGGTGTCAATCCAAAGCGACCAACATCAGATGCACCGACCTCAAAGAGCCAAGGGAGCCCCTCCCACACGAAGACCCAGGCCATCAAGGGAGAGCCGACCCCCACGATAAACAGGCCGAGGCGCCATGCCCGGCGCTCACTTGGGAGCAAACCAGGAGACGCGAATCGGTCAAGAAGTACTGCCAACAACGGCATTGTGCAGATGGTCGAAGCCAAAGCAACGCTAGTCCATTTGATGCTCACCCAAGCTGCAGGATTGTAAGCGACTAGGCAGGAAAGTCCGCAGGGAGAGACGCGCTCGAGTAGGTGCTCAAGATCGCCATCAATACGACGCACCCAGACCAGTGCAACAATCACGACGGTGAACAGCCAAGTGATGAGGCGGCGTTCAAGTTCCACGAGGTGATAAGAAAGGGGAGCACGCACATCTCCAGGGATTTGGACCGTTGGCATTGATTCACGCCACGTCATCGACTGAAGCGGGGGCGCGAGCCATCATGATGGTACGATAGATCCCATATACTGCAAAGATAGTGAATGAAAGGAACGTCCAGTTCATCCAGGTCGACCAGCCCTCAACGAATCCATTGATAGCAAGGTAGAGTAGAATTGCGGTTACAATTGTCCTTCGGATACCCTGAGGAACTGCCAAGGACATGTCGAGATGAGGTGGACCTCCACCAAACCGGCGCTCATAGAATTCGTATTGAACCATTGCGCCAAGAAGAAGGATGGCGAGGGTTGCGAAGTATGCGATTGTACCATTGACGAAGATCCACTCCATGTTCGCATTCTGCTCGGCAGCCTCAATGGCCTCTGGATCTTCAGTGCTGGTGAATAGAGCCTCATAATCCCCCACAGCAAGGGTTCGCACCAAAGGCTGCTCACCAGACTCACCTGCTGCAGCAGAGGAATCTGGGTCAATCTGGAAATTCAAGATGTTCCAATGATCTCCGTCGTCGTTGCCATTCACACCATTCACTGCATTCCCAATAAGCAGGAAATCAATTGGTGTTGTAGTATCTGGAGCAGTCCATGTTACGACCCACTCCGTACTTGCGGAATCACTCTGAGAAATCGCACTCATTGAGAATCCTTGTTCGGCAGGTTCTCCCGTGCCTTCCCAAGGCTCCACAAGTTGATCCTCGGTCCAGTCAAATCGAGATGCAGTGAAGGTCTTCAAAAGAAAGCCTCCACCGGCAGCATCCACTGATTCGACCGAGATGGTAAACTGATAGATGGTACCAGAGGAATAAGCGAAGGGAACACCCGCAATCTTCACAACAACTGAATCAGAGGGGACTCCATTTGAGGGATAGCCCACACCATGGCAAGTACATCCCACAACATCAACTGAATCACCGTTATTATCGACTGCAGGAGGACCATTTGGCATCCCAAGAGCAACAGGAATGACGGCGAATAGAACTAGTACAACTAGCAGGGCCAGCCTGCCCCTGCGCACTGTCGAGCGACCGAAGAGGTGGGACATGGGTCAACCCCAGTTTCTGTTGACCTGACGTCCGTCCTTAACCGTTCCCTCAAAGGGCTGCTTATGAGAGCCACCCGTGCATGAATCAGACTTGGGCTTCAGAAATCCTTGATGGCGCCGTTAAGGGCGTTCATCATCTTCTTCCCATCACCGAAGAGCATCATCGTCTTATCCTCGTAAAAGAGGTCGTTATCGACTCCAGCATATCCAACGGAGAGACTTCGCTTGATGATGACAACCACTCGAGCCTTGTCCGCCTCAATGATCGGCATGCCCCCCAATGGTCCTTCACCTGAACGTGCGACTGGATTCACAGTATCATTCGCACCGATGACAATCGCGACATCGGTCTCAGGTAACTCAGAGTTAATCTCATCCATCTCGATGAGTTGTTCGTATGGCACGCTAGCCTCAGCAAGAAGGACGTTCATGTGACCGGGCATACGACCCGCAACTGGATGTATGCCATAGCTGACTTCGACATCTCGTTCCTCCATCAGGTCTGCGAACTCTTTCACAGCATGCTGAGCCTGACTGACGGCCATGCCATAGCCGGGTATGATGACACATTTTGAGATGCCATCGCAGACCATCGCTACCTCCACGGGATCACTGCCGACCTTGGTACGAGTGACTGTTTCACGACCTCCACCTCCGAATGACCGGAATAGAACCGCCGTGAGAGTCCTATTCATCGCCTTGCACATTATGAAAGTAAGAATCAGACCTGCAGCACCAACCATTGAGCCAGCGATGATGAGCACGTTGTTCCCGATGACAAAGCCAGTGAATGCAGCGGCGAGTCCCGATAGAGAATTGAGTAAACTGACGACAACAGGCATGTCCGCCCCACCGATGGGAAGAACGAACAGGATGCCGAGGATACAAGAGATGGCAACAAGGGCGTAGATGTACTGAGTATTCGTTGGTTCCTGAATGGTCAGATAGATCAATGCCAACGAACCTATCAAGAGTGCAACCTTGACGTAATTTAGCCACCCGGGTCCCCATGTGGGGAAATTTACCCATCGCCTGCGACCTCGGTCATCCTTCTTGCTGAAGGGGATGTAGAAGCCACCCATCAGTTTGCCCATGGCCACTAAACTACCGGACAGCGTGAGCCACCCAACAAGGCCACACAGTCCGATGGCGATCCAGACAGCATAGAGCTCAACACCTCCGTCGGGAATATCACCCGATTGAAGTCGACCTAAGACTTCAGATAGACCGACAAGGGCAGATGCGCCTCCTCCGAATCCATTGAACAGTGCCACAAGTTCAGGCATCCCTGTCATCTCGACACGAATGGCCATCCATGCACCAATAGCAGTACCTAGGACAAGCCCTCCGAGGATCAACTCCCAACCAATGATCCCCTCTTCATACATCTTGGCTAGCGTGACAAGGACGGCAAGCAGCATGCCCATCGCCCCCAATCGATTGCCTTGGGGTGCAGTCTTGGGACTAGATAGGCGCTTGATGCCGAAGATGAACAGTGCTGCTGCAATGAGGTATCCAACATCATAGAAGGCCGAGTCAACCATCTCATTCACCCCTCTTTTTCTTCTTCTTACCAGCAATCATCTCAAGCATCCGATTGGTGACCATGAATCCCCCGACGGCATTAATCGTCGCCATCACCAGAGCGGCGAACGCTAGCCAAGCTGCGGTCCCAGGGTGACCCCCATCAAAGGCAACGTTGGACAGGATAAGAGCGCCAACAATTGTGATGCCAGAGATGGCATTGGCACCTGACATCAATGGAGTGTGTAAGGTAGGAGGAACCTTGCTGATGAGTTCAAAACCAAGGAAGATGGCTAGCACAAAGACGGTGATACTGGCAATCAAAGCTGCAATGGTCAAGGTCAACCGATCACCTCACCAAGACGCGTCTGCTTCCCATGTAACTCGCCATCCATGCAGATCAGAACACCACCCATGCCGGGAACATGGAAATCGCTATCCTCAGAGGCCCCGAAGAGGATATCATCCTCTGGGTCAATCACGATCTTGCCCTCTGCAACAAGAGAGGTGACAAACGTAGTGAGGTTGTTCGAGTATAGCATGCTTGCAGTCGCGGACAACTGTCCGGGAAGGTTTGTCGTACCCACTATGGTAACGCCGTTGTCAGTAGTGATGATCTCGCCGGGAGATGTTAATTCACAGTTCCCACCAACATCTGCATTCATATCAACAACAACTGAGCCTGGTTTGAAAGAGGACACAGCAGATGCGGGTACTGTGATCGGAGCAGGTCGGCCGAAGATACGTGCAGTAGTCACGATGACATCGGCATCAGAGGCGACCTCACAGACAGCATCATTCACTTTCTGAATGAACTCAGGAGTAAGCGGTTTAGCGTAGCCCGCCTCATCCTCGAAGTCATCCATTCCTTCGACCTCGATGAAACGCCCCCCAACCGATTCTATCTGCTCGGCAGCCGAGTTTCGCACATCCGATGCATAAACGACTGCACCGAGACGCTTGGCAGTCGCTATTGCTTGCAAACCAGCAACCCCACTTCCCATGATCACGAACTTGGCAGGCCGAACCGTGCCAGCCGACGTGGTCATCATTGGAATGCCCTTAGGAACTCGAGCGGCTCCCATCAACACGGCTTTGTAACCAGCTAGATTGTCCTGACTGGAATTAACATCCATCGCTTGTGCACGAGATATCCTACGCGGAATCATATCCATACTGAGCAGCGTCACCTTGGCAGCCATTGCATCCTTGACATGATTGGGATGGCGAAAGGGGTCGGCAACGCACGCAACTATCTGTCCCTCTGAAAGCGATGTAAAGTCAGGAGGACCGATACAGACCAACAAATCTGCCTTCATCGCATCCTCACGCGAAACAATTGTCGCACCCTTCTCCACGTAATCTGCATCAGAATGAAACGATGAACGGCCCGCATCAGATTCCACAAGAACCGTGAAGCCGATCTTTGACAACTTAGGTACTGAGGTTGGCACAATTGCCACACGGGTTTCATCGCCAGATTCATTCAGTACTCCGAGCTGCACCTTCACCACGTTCTCCATCGATTCAACCAAGCCCGGGCTGTACATCGGAATCGACTTGGGAGAGGTTATTGAACCATACGGATGCCACATAATCGCAGGAGTCAGACGCTTTGAACCCGTTCTCGACATCGGATTATGTGAAACCCCTGCCAAGGTAACCCCTATGGGTAGGGAGCACTGCGACCAGTTCACAGGGGTTCTCAATGAGTGGCAACAAGGCGAAAATCGCAGTCATCGGAGCAGGAAACGTCGGCGCTACGTGTGCATTCGTGATGGCTGAACGCAGACTAGGGACGATTGTACTTCTCGACATCGTCGAAGGCTTCGCCAAGGGCAAAGCGCTCGATATGTCTCAAGGCGGTCAAATCCTCAATTACGATGGTGTCATCACTGGCACAAGTGATTACGCAGACATCAGCGGAGCCGATGTAGTCGTCGTAACCTCAGGATTTCCACGCCAACCTGGTATGACGCGTGAGGACCTGATAGCCAAGAATGCCGACATTATACAACAGGTCGGAGAAGGTATCCGTGAACATGCTCCAGACAGCATCATCGTAATGGTCACTAATCCATTAGACTTGATGACCTACCATATACAGAAGGTCACAGGATTCTCCCATGAACGAGTCGTTGGCCAAGCTGGTATCCTCGATTCAGCTAGGATGACTCACTTCGTCGCCGATGCAGTAGGATGCAGCAACGAGGATGTGCATGCCATGGTGCTCGGCGGGCATGGTGACACGATGGTCCCCCTACCTCGATACACCACTGTTTCAGGCATCAGCATTGAACAACTCCTTGACGAGGCTACGATCAAAGGTTTGTGTGAGCGTACAGCAGGTGGTGGAGGAGAAATTGTTAGACTCTTAGAGAGAGGATCTGCATTCTACGCCCCAGGCAGTGCTGCAGCCGTGATGGCTGAATCAATTCTGAGCGATCGCAAGCGTGTGCTTCCCTGCAGCGCCTATCTCAGCGGACAGTATGGAATGGATGATGTCTACATCGGCGTTCCAGTCATACTCGGACGAGATGGAGTCGAGCGCATCATTGAACTTGACCTCCACAGTGATGAACTTGAGAGTCTACAGAAATCGGGGCGTTTCTACAAGAATCAGTTGAAGGACGTCATCGGTTACAAGGATTGAATTCCCACCATAATCTGAATGAAGAAGATAGTTGATCTCTACAATCCGAATCTAATTGCTTATGGTCGCAATAAGTGATTACCACAAGAAGGCGGATACAACCAAAAATATTCCAATCAGTGTCCCACCAATAATGTTCATTTGGAAGATCTTTGGATATTCCTCTTTTGTTCCCCATGAAAATGTCTTGCGGATCCAGACTTTCTGATTGAGCCAACAATTGCCAACATACAACAGAATAATCACGCCAACGGCAATACGAATGAAATCTAGTGTGGTTAGTTCCATGTAATTCCCACAACAATCCACTCAATAAATACAAAGGGGATCCATCTGCACATCCATCAATACAGAGGGTATCTTGTCCATTCTGTGGAGCAGCACAAGGTACTACTTCGAGTTCACAAATTTGTTTTCCAGGACATATGGCTTTTCTTAGGATGGTGAAGAAATTGTCGTTGATTATGAATACGTAAGGAATTAGCCTAACAGAAAATCTTCAATTCCTTTTCCTGAGAAGTCATTACCTTTACTTGGTGATGCTCGTTGAAGTGTTTCACAACCGTTCCACTTGCTTCACGTGCAATGACGAATGCTTTGTGATCGTCTAAGCGCTGTTGCTGTCGTTGCTTCCCCCATTCAACAGCAGCAACCTTTGTCTCTTCGATTGTTTCTTCAAAAGTCTGGTCTATTTCGTAACCTACGCTGTTTCGCTGTAGAGCAATGGCTGCGGCATGAGTGCTTCCTGCCCCCATAAACGGGTCAAGAACGGTGTCTCCTTGCACAGAGAGCATTGCAATAACTCTGAACGGGAGTTCGAATGGATAAGCCGCACTTCGCTCACGGTTTTCCTTTCCACCAAGTTTCTGCTTCGTTCCTTTCAAATCCCAAAGGTCCGAAAACCAAACATTCCTTTCTTCCCAGAAGAAGGCCGACTCTCGCCTGTTTTGTTTTTCTTCCTTCGTTTTGAATTGACGCTTCCCACCTTTGCGATAGATGGCGATGTACTCGTGTTCATACGTGACATAAGCACCTGCTGGAAGCATACCTGAGCCCATGAACTTGTTAGGTGCATTCGATTGTTTTCGCCATAGAATATCTGGGAGTGGCGTGAACCCAAGTGCTCTCATTTTCACATCAATTCGAGCCCTGTTCGTGTACATTGCAAACTCTCCACCAATGCTTCGAGTCGCATCTCCAATGTTGATGCAAACAAAGCCACCTTCTGAAGTGACTCGATGGCATTCAGCCCAAACCTTGTCCATTATGAGGTGCATTTTTTCAAAAGCACCCCATCCCTCATCATTAGCGATTAATTCTGCAATTTCCGGGTCTGATTTTGCGAAAATCCCATCCCACATCTCAATCATCGGATAGGGGGGCGAAGTGACGGTGAGATTGATGTCTCCATCCTTAAGTTGCTTCATTCGCGAAGCATCTTCAAAATGAGTGACATGCTTGGCAGCCATACGTCAAGGGGGTTGCCTACCGACCATTAAGAATGCTATCAATTCTTACTCCACAATTTCCGCATACTTGATGCTTGAAATCAGCACGATGCGGTCAGTGAAAATCAGGTCATTTCCCAGCATCAAGTATGCGGAAATTAAGGGATAAACTCCAGTAGGTCGGTAGGCAGTGTACTGGGGGACTGAACACCCATTGTACTCCTCCATAATGTCTGGAGGGGTTTGAGAGAACCCTTGCGATTTCATGGAGAGGATATGTCGGTTGTCTGTATCAACCCATAAGATACGCTAGGGATTATTTCATATCATTTGGAAACCCACTAAATAACAA
>Ga0066863_10000957_pt1 | contig 14291 bp, 16 predicted proteins | sample ETN02SmetaG_2_FD_65495 | JGI IMG/M metagenome (GOLD analysis project Ga0066863, IMG submission 65495) | Marine microbial and viral communities from oxygen minimum zone, Eastern Pacific Ocean - ETNP2014F10-02SV253 | ecosystem: Environmental > Aquatic > Marine > Oceanic ...
CAAACGCCTCTTTTTTGAGGGGAGCCTGTATTTCTGTAGCCAGAATTTTTTAAAGAATTAAAAGAAAATCTCAAAGCTGGAGATTTGTCTTTCCCTCTTTTTGTCTTCCTTCCATTTCTTATTAATTGATTAATTGTAGGCATAAAATAACACCATTTCAGATAAAGGACTAGTAAACTTGTGTAAAAACACGAAAAGATATTATATTTCTATGATTAAAGAGAGTCAACAAATTTAGACCTCTCATATTTGTAAAATACATTAAATATGTAATTTTTATGTATTTTTACGATTTCTGATGATATTTTTATGTATAATATTTTTTTAGTTTTGATACTTTAGAATTTAAATGATTAAAATAATTCAAGCTAAAACTGACTTTGAGCTTGTACAGGTTAGGAATCTTAGAATAAAAATTTTTGTTATTGAACAACAAATTCCATGGCGATGGGAATTTGATATTCATGATGAAAATGCTACCCATTTAATTGTTCTTAGTTCCAATGAAATTATAGGTACAGGAAGATTTTATTATGATCATTGTTATAAAGATTATAAACTTGGTCGTATGGCTGTATTAACAAATTTCAGAAGTCAGGGTATAGGGTCAAAAATACTTATTAAAATAGAAGAAATTGCCAGAAAGAAAAACGTTCCAAAAATAATTTTAGAAGCACAGTCAGACAAATTAGATTTTTATTTCAAACATGGTTACGAAATACACGGAGACAAATATCTGATGGATGGGATTTATCATAATAAAATGTTTAAGGAATTTTGATTTTTAATCTAGTTCCAGGCAACTGGAGCTATCCCCTCAATATCTGTTTTTACATCAATAACACAAGGTTTCTTTGATTCTATAGCCTTTTCTAATGCAGTATTTATTTCATTAGGTTTATTTACTTCTATTCCTATACATCCCATTAATTTTGCTATTTTAGCAAATTGACCTTCGTTGAATTTCCACATTTGGTCTGATCCGGAGTTTGCTCCTCCGAAGATTTCTTCATTCAGATGACGCTCCTGATTTAATGATGAATTATTATTGATTACCCAAATTGTATTAATATTGTTTCTTACTGCTGTTTCCAATTCAGTGAGGTGATACCAGGCACCTCCATCTCCAGTGAAACAAATTACAGGTCTGTTAGGAGCAGCACATTTTGCTCCGATAGCAGCAGGCAAAGCCCATCCCAAAGAACCTGCACACCTTATATATGATTGTTCTTCATATTTAAGATCTATCATTGTTCCTGTCCATATTCCTGAATGTCCAGTATCAGAAACTAAGATAGCATCATTTGGTAAATATTTTGTGAGTTCGTTGCTAAGTCTCTCTGGTCTCATAGGGATAGAGTCTGAATTTAATAAAGGAGAAACTTCATTTTTCCATTCATTTACCAGATTCTTTATTCTTTGAATCCAGACTGTATGAATTTCTTTTTCTTGGGTTATGTTGCTAAGCATTTTTCTTAAAGATGCTTTCACATCTCCCATTAGTCCAACCTGGATTGGGAAAGATCTGCCCAGTTCAGTGGGATTAATGTCTAATTGTATTATTTTTGTACCTTTTCTGGGAAGACGCCAATTATTTGTGATTTGACTGCCAGTATGACTACCTATGAAAAAAACTAAATCTGATTCCGCAACAATTTTATTTGCACAAGATCTTGAATATGATCCCGGAACTCCTACTGCGAGAGGGTGATCATACGGAAACACTTCTTTTGCATTGAGAGAAGTTGCAACAGGAACGTTTAATTTTTCTGCAATTTTTATTAATTCTTTTCTTGCACCTGAAGTATTAGTGCCTCCCCCAGCTATAATTACAGGCTTTTGGGCTTTTATGAGTAAATGTATGGCATTTTTGACTGAATTTAAATCAGGTTCAGGTCTATAAGGAGGTGTTTGCATATACTGAGCTTCTACAATCACTTCTAAATCTGCTTCATTAGTGATAATTTCACCTGCAACTCCGGTCATGTCTATATGGGAAGGGCCAGGAGTTCCTGTTGTAGATTCTCTGAACGCTTGCCTTATTGTTGTAGGTAATTCATCAACTGTTGTTACCATTGTGTTATATTTGGTTACAGCATTAAATGGATCCATATGATCTACTTCCTGATATGCATGCCTGTTTTGTTCTATCTGAGGTAATCTTCCTGTTAAAGCAATCACTGGTGAACAGGCAAGATAAGCATCCTGAATACCTGCAGCTAAATTCATTCCTCCAACTGATTGAGCTCCACATACAGCAACTTTTTTGCTAACTCTTGCATATCCGTCTGCCATATATGCTGCAGGTTTTTCTGCATGTGCCATAATTCTTTTAATACCCAGGCGTTCCATGTGTGGCATAGCATCCGGGATTACAACTGGCATAAAGAAAAAGTGCGTAACTCCATATGCATGAAGAGTTTCTGCTATAAATTTAGCTCCTGTCATTTTTGACATTTTTGACCTCCGTAAAGAAACTAAGAATTGTGAGGTTTGTATATATTTTTTTTATAATCTTCTAACCATTCTTTTGTAGGTGGATAATATGTTCCGGGAGGTACATTTTCTGCTTCCGATCTGTTTTTTATATGCTCTTCTGCTGATTCGTATAATTCACACCATTCCACAATTTCTTCTGCTAAATGTTTTGGAATAACAACAACACCATCATCATTGCCATAAATAACATCTCCGGGTCTAACTAAAACACCATCACATTGGATATCTACGTTATCTTCATATTCTGTCATTACGTGCCTTGCAGCTTTTGGAGTCCTTCCTGTTGAATAAATCGCGAAACCAAAAGGTTCAACCTGGTCAAAATCTCTCATTCCGCCATCAGTGACAATACCTTCGGCTTTATTCATCTTTAATTGAACTAATTTTACGTCTCCAAGGTTTGCAGCATTACTCTTACCCATAGCATCACAAACAAGTACATCTCCCGGACCGCAGGATCCCATTGCTCTATATTCTGGAGCATTAGCATTAGGTACTTCAGTTCCGTCAGAACTATAACCTTCTCTGACTTCTTCCTTTAAATCTGGTCTTTCAGGAAGATATCTTAAAGTACGAGCTCTTCCTAATATAATTTTTCCTTTAGTAAGTGGCTTTACGTTATCCATCACGCAGTTTTCATAACCTTTTTTACCTAATGCAGTCCATATTGTTGCCGGAGTAATTCTTTTGTATCTGTTTAATGTTTCCTGTGAAACTTCCTTTCCCATAATTTGTATTCCTTTAATTTGTTTATATAGTTTAACTTTAGTTCAATTAATTTATAATAATATTATGAACCCAAAAATTTCAAATGAAATAGATAACATATTAAACGAATCAGAGCAAAAACATTCTTCTGATTCTAAATCCGATAAGGGATCTTTATTTAAAAGATATATTTTAAGAATTATTTTAGGATTACTTTTGTTTTCTGTTTTAATGCTTCCAATTATTGGATTTAGTCTTAAACTTTACTTTTTTTCAACGATAGTTTTACTAATTATATTTCTCTTTTTTTCATCAAGGAAATCCAAATCTAAAGAAGAAAAATGGTGGAGAGGAGAGAGGATAGACTGAGAAATTAAATGGAAGTTTTGATATTTACCTTTTCCTCTGGATTAATTGCAGCATTTAACCCGTGTGGAGTTCTGATGTTTCCTGCATATGTAGGATATCAGTTGAAATCCATTAATCAAATCGATTCTCAGAAACCTGTTGTTTTTGCTTTATTTATTAAAGCTTTGAGCCTTGGAATTTTCACCTCACTGGGCTTTGTCGTACTGTTTGGTTTTATGGGCTTATTATTAGGACTTTTTGGAAGTTTGATCAGAGCATGGGTTCCTTTGATGGGATTAATTATAGGTGTTTTATTAATTGTTATCGGAGTTTTTCTTTTAGGATTCAGAGCAAAAATTAATATTCTATTTCTTTCAAGAGCAAGCTCCTTAGGAAGTGGAATTAAAAATCAAAATCTAGGTATGTTTGTATTTGGCATTGGATACGGGATAGCATCTTTAAGTTGCGCTCTTCCGATTTACCTTGCTGCAATAGGACTGGTCTTAGGTAAGGGACTCGATATTACAAATATAATTTTTAATAGCCTGATTTATGCATTTGGAATGGGAGTTGTAATGATATCAACTTCCGTGGGTGTAGTTATATTTAAACATTCTGTAAATTCGTTTGTATCAAAAATTAGTAAGTCAGTTGAGTATATAGGATCTATTTTGATGATTGTTGCAGGAATATTTATAACCCATTACTGGCTTTTAGGAACAGGAAGTAATCTTTTTTATGATTCTATTAAAGATATTTTTTAATATCTAATTATTCATTTATAACAGGATTACTTAAAATACCTAATCCTTCAATTTCTACTTCTACCGTGTCACCTGAAAACATATCTTTTGGTACACCAGGCGTACCTGTCATAATTACATCTCCTGGTTTTAATGTTATCAGGCTGGATACAAATTCAATAATTCTTGGTACTCCATGTAATAAATCTGAAATGTTCTGATTTTGTACTACTTCATCATTAATTCTGCATTGGATTTGTCCTTCTTCAGGGTCAAAATCTGTTTCTACCCATGGACCTAAAACTGTGAAAGTATCACACGATTTTGCTCTCCACCATTGCAAATCGTTTTGCTGCCAGTCTCTTGCACTTACATCATTTCCACATGTATATCCAAATACGTGTGATAGAGCATCACTTTGAGATATTCTTTTTCCACCTTTTCCAATCACAAGGCATAACTCTGCCTCAGGCTGCATTTTTACTTTTTCTGCAATAGCTTCCTTCGGAATTACAATATTTTCGCCCGGGCCAATTATTGTGTCTGGTAATTTATAGAATGGTTCTGGAACTTCTGGGGCTGGTTTGCCACCAAGATGACTTTTATAGTTAAGTCCAATTGCTACAACCTTTCCTGGAGTAACCGGACTAATTAATTCCACATCTGATAGAGAGTGACTTGTATTTGTTTTAGAAGAACCCGGATTTATATAATTGTCAGATAATTCAATTACCTCATCACCAATTATTTCTCCCCAATTTATATTGCTTCCTGATTTGAATCTTGTATATTTCATTTAATCACCAAATTTAAATTTTGTTTGTATATTCAATATCAGAAAGTGTAGTATAAATAATTTTTATTTTCTATATTTTAAGATTAAAAGATATACTATAAATTAATTATTTATATACTATTTATTTATTTTGATAAAAGCTAATAATCTTTCAAAGTCATATAATGGCAACAGGATATTTTCTGGAATTGAATTCAATGTTGAAAAATCCAGAATACTCGGAGTTGTTGGAAATAACGGTTCAGGTAAAACAACATTGTTGAAAATTGTTGCCGGAATAATAAATTCTGATACAGGCAGCATAAATTTCAAAGAAAAAATTAAACTTGATTTCCTTGGGCATGAAAATATGCTTTACCAAAATTTTTCTATTTCAGAAAATATAAATTTTTTCTCAGAAATATCTGGATTTAAAATATGCCCTGAATTACAGGATGAAATAGAGAAAGCACTTGGTTTGCAAAACATTCTAGGAAAAAAAATATCTGACTTGTCATATGGACAAAGAAAAAAAGCAAGTATGCTCAGATTATTAATTTCAGATCCTGATCTACTTATACTGGATGAACCGTTTTCTAATCTTGATAGCGATTCTACAGATAGCTTTATTTCTATTTTAAAAACACTTAGAGAATCAGGTAAATCAATTATTATTTCTTCAAACAGGAAAGATATTGTCGGATCAGTATCAGATAACTTGTTAAATATGGATGATTATAATGAATAGTAATTCTGACAGCATTATAAGAGATATAAAAACTTTATTTTTTTTGTTAAAGAAAGATCTTAAGCTTGAATTCAGATCTCTTTCCACAATATTAATCACTATAGTTTTTACAGCTCTTATTGTTGTTTTATTTAATATTGCCTTTCCTTTTGGAGTTGCTCAGAAAAATGAAATTATTTCTATAATAATATGGGTAGTATTTTTATTTAGTTCTTTAATAGTTTCATCTGGAATGATTGAACTTGATACAAAAGACAATTCACTTGAATTGATTTTGATGTACGGAATAAAATCTGAAATCTATTTCTTATCAAAAGTTTTATCTGTATTTACTATATTGTCGATTGTACAGTTAACTATTTTTTCACTGTTTTATGTTTTGTTTCAGCTGAATTTTCAGAATTCTGTGATAATTCTTGTGGCAATACTTACAAATATAGGGATAAGTTCAATCACAGTTATTTTAGGAATTTTATCTGTAAGAAATAATTTAAATCAGAATATATTAAGCATATTAGTAATACCTTTTACCCTTCCTTATCTACTAGGTGCGGTTGAGGTAACAAATCAATTGACTGAATCGGGAAATATTAATTATATTTTAAATTCTCTTTATGCAATTGTGGCCTTTGATCTGATATTTCTTATTTCAGGTGCATTGCTTATTGGAGTTTATTTTAAATTAGAGAAATAAGTATTATTCCTCATATTTGGAAGGACATTTTACTATGATGTTTTCAGCTTCAAATTCACCTTTTGGATTTAATTTTCCCTCAAGTATTATTGTGTCTGATTTTGAGCTGAAAAACATATCAGGGACAACTCCTTCATATGATGCCTTTAAAATTTTCCCTTCATCGATAATTTCAAAACTTGAAACTGTTGATGTTTCTGGCCTTGTATATGAATCCTGAACCAATTTACCTGCAACTCTGACTGATTTAGTGTTATCTGAAGTGTTTTGTATTTCATCAATTGTCAGGTAATATGTCTTTGAACTTTGAAGCGCTAGTGCTCCAAGATATATTATCGCAACCAAAAGTACGAAAAGAGATATTGCAAGTTTATAGTTAAAATTATTTGTTATTTTTTTTAGCATTTGATTCTATTTGTGTTTCCATATTTTTTAATTTTATATTTAATGTTGCAATAAAAATTGTTATCACCATAAATATTATAAATGAAACAATAAATACAAATCCAAGTCCTGAATTATCTTTATTTTCAGATAATATACCTATATCTAGAAAACTAATTATAGCTATTCCTGATAAGCATCCGATGATAAATGAAAATAATAATTTGTAAGTATTATTCATAAGTTAACCTCTCAAGTTTTTTTACTCCAAGTCTCATTTTTACAAGAATGATGAACAGAAATGTATGGGCTAGCAATGATATAAAAAATGTTAATAACATTGATGATGGCAGCCCGCTGTTTTCTTCATCTGCCAGAGGGCCAATATTTAATTCAGGGTGAGCTGTTCTCCATAATATAGATGCAAAGTAAATTAAAGGTGCGTCGATACTTCCCAGAAGAGCAATGATTGATCCGATCAGGGCTGCACGTTTTTTATCTTCGATTAAATTTCTTACTAAAAGATATGCTGAAAAGATAAACCATAGTATTACAGTGGTAGTTAATTTTGGATCCCATGTCCACCATACACCCCATACTGGTTTTGCCCATAAAGCTCCTGTTACTATTATCAGTGATGCGAAAATTATTCCTGTCTGGGCAAATGAAAATGCAAGGTCATCCCAGTAATAATTTTTTGTAATTAAAAAAATCAGGCTTGCAATGCCAACTCCTATAACAGCAAGCATTCCCAGCCAGGCCATAGGGACATGAAAATAAAATATTTTCTGAGTAATTCCTATGCTTGTATCAACAGGTGACCATACAAATATCAGATAAAGAGTTATCGCCCATACAATCGCATGTATTACATTAATAATTTGTGAAAAATTTAATTTTAAGGCCATTATGAAACATATTATATTATATTTAATAATATATATGTCTACCTAATTAAAATAAGTCATCAGAAGTTATTTCATCCCCTGATTTTGTGCCTGGAAAAAGAGATTCATTACTTAAAGAACTGTAAAAATCCTGCCCATAATTTCTAACTTTAAATATTATTGGCATTGGAATTGCTTCTCCAAAAGCCAGTGCATGTTGTTTAGATTCAATTGATCTCAATGAAGTTTTCATTCTGTTTCCATGAGGTACTCCAGAAAATATTGAATCAATATCTCTTGGGTCATCTAATTTACATATAAATTTATTTTCTATCTGGCTCATTATTTCATCATCGATTCCACTTGGTCTCTGATCCACAACCATTAAAGTAACATTATATTTCCTTGCTTCTCTTGCAATTGTTCCGAAAGTAGTTCTGTTTGAAACATCTTTATTAAGAAAATTGTGTGCCTCTTCAATTGTTATAACAAGAGGTACAGGATCCTTAAATTTATCTCTGTCTCTTGTGTAATTTTCTTTTTCATAACGCCATTGTGAATGTATTCTCCGTGTTAGCATATTAGCAATCAGAATATAAGACAATTCATCTCTTGGGAAATCAAGTATAACTGTCAGGCCGTTTTTCAATTTATCTATAATACTTTTTACAACATCATCTGATCTACTAGAATCAGTAAGAAACTCAAGTCTGTCTATTCTTCTTAATCTTCTCCTTAGAGCATCTACAGTAGAAGGGTATACATTATACCTACTTTCAAGATTAAGCATCCGCTCACTATCAGCCTCAGCATGAACAAAATCATGTATCCAGTCGCTCGTACGATTTGTTTTGAATACTTCATGAACAATACGTGCAGCTTCCATCTGGTTTTCATTCATATTTAAAATATTACGTAAAAGAGCAATGTCGTCAGGGTCAATTTCATGTCTTGGAATATGTAAAAATTCTGCACCTACTTTTTTGTCTTCCAGTCTTCTTTTGTCAATTGTATAGTTAACAACTTTGTTTTTAAAAAGTTGTGCTAGCCCTTTAACAGGTTTGTTTTCCTCACTGAATCCTTCATACGCATATTCACCTGCGTAATCAAATATCAGACTGGCAGCACCACTTTTCTGTAACATGCCTGCAAGTAATATTTTTGTGAGAAAAGATTTTCCACTACCACTTTTTCCAAATATTGCACTGCTTCTTTGAACCAGAAGTTCCATATCAAGATTGATCTGCGTATCCAGATCAAGAGGATTTCCGACAGAAAACCCCTTTCCTTCCCTGGTATGAAATACCTGTTCATAATCTGCTTCTGTAGGTTTAAAAACAGGAGAGAAATGTGGCGGAATTGTATTTGCACTTGGAAGTTCAACCGGGTCAGATTTTTCCCCAAGGACATTTTCTTTACTCAATATAAGTCTTGGGGTGACTTCGATAAAAGCATAAGCTGCATTATCTATAAGTGATTGAAAAATTCTTTCATTCTGCATGTGCAGCGGAATGTGTTCAACTCTTTGATCGGTTGCTCTTAATCCGATATCAGAAACTTCACACATGAATCTTTGAGCTAAGGTATCTATAACTACGTGTGAACCTATTGTTAAAGACGAAAGTGCGTTCTGAGAGTTTAGTTTTACATTCATTCCCTGTGAGAATGTTCCTGATACTACTATTCCAATATTATCTTCTATGTTAGTCAATTTATTATTTCTCCTGTAAATTTAGGTTTTGTATTATATTTGTTATTCTTGTTATCTGATCAGGCAAAGCTCCTACCAGTTGGCTTGTAAAGCTTCCGATTTCTTCAGTTTTGGTTTTCTTTGAATTCAGATATTTACTGATAATCATAATTATCACGTCATCTTTAAGTTCCATATTGGAATTAACAATAAATTTCACCAGACCTTCATCTGAAAATATATTTATCATTTCATCTTCCGGCAGAGTTGATACAAATGAAAATATTCTTGGCGGGGTAGGGGGGATAGAAATTGTTGTTACATTTTCATTTTTATAACCAAGGAAAACAATATTAAATTCAGTCTTCATAAGATGTGTAATTTCCGGATTTGATTTGTATAATTCATTTACTTCAGCAAACCCCGGTCCTTTTGGATTAGGTCTTCTGCCTGGATCGATAGATCTTGTTTCAATATTTGTTATTACACCATAAATATCTTCTGCATCATCGCCGCATTTTACAACTGAACCTATGGGAGGGCAGTCATATAATTCATATGATTGTGCGATTGCAGACCTTGATGAAACTTCAATTATTTCTCCAATTATTTTATTGTCTTTCATATTTTAATTAACCTCTTACTATTATATGTTTCTAGATTGTTTTGACTGATATTTTTGCGTTGTAGTGTATTTCAGATTATTAGCATTCAGTTCTCTTTCTGTAAGTACGCTAATACTTTTTCTGTCTGATTGTGAAATCACAGCTTGTTCATGGCTTTCTATAAGTATTTTAGGATAACCATTTCCTTTCTGAACCTGAGATAGCACCAGACTATGTATTTTATCCATAGCATCTTTGTTTATAGTATTTTTTATAAATTCTACTTTGGCTATTTCATATGAATTTTTTAAATAAACAAACGATATTGGGTTAAGACTTTTTTCATCTGTATCATCGGATGTTTCATTAAATACAGCTGATCTCTGGTTATCTTCAAGAAGTTCAGTAAATATTTCACTGTCTCTGAAATCAGATGATATTTTAGTATCCATTTTACTGGTGATATGAACTGATTTGGGACTACTGTTGTAAGAGACAATGTAAGTGTTATCTTTTGCAAGACTCATTACTCTTTCAGCTACTACTTTCAGCCTTTTTACAAGTAATTGTTTCAAAGAGTTGTTGTTAATATGGGATAAAGCAAAGTTGGGATAGAAATTCCCATCGACAAAACCAAGTTTTATTGAATCTGTCTTAAAAGTTTCCATTTTGTCTACAAGATATTCCATCTCCATAACATGCCTTAAAGCACTCATGGAATTTACATCAGATAATACTCTTGAGTCTATTTCCTGTATTTTTGGATCCGGATAAAAACTTAATGCAGAATCAAATTCAGCTTTTGGATCATCTCCGTAATTTATATTTACATATCCAATATTGATTGCAGCAAATTCTATCGGAAGATCACGATCAGCCTCAAGGGTAGATCCGTCAGTTGAAAAAACTGAATTGTTTAACAGAACTTCTGCAGCATCATTCACCTGAAACAAATCAGCATATGTTGCCTGATCATTCTGTTCATTTGTTATGTTTTCAAGCCTGAAATTTATTGATCCTTCAAGATCACTTTTCAGCTTTGACATAACATTAGACTTAAATGAATCCTCATTTTTTAACTGTTTTGCCAGCTTTGATATGTATTTTACTGTTTTATCTATTTCCATAATACTATATTTTAGAACAAATGTTCGTTTCGATGCAATTCATTTATTTAAATTTTTTACAATTCGGACATCTTGATTTTTTTGGATTAAATTCTATTAACCTTCTTGAATTAATTGAAGCTTCCCATTCATGCCTTTTTCACAAACCCGCAATACCTTACCCCAACCAGATGAATCAGGAGCTATATAATGCCCATCTTTTACTTTTAATTTTAATTTGAAGTTATTATTCTAGTGAAGCAAATTTATTTGTTATTTTAAGTTTTTTGGATTTGAATGTAATTTCAGAATCTCCCATTCTTTTTAAGTGATCCACAAATTCAAGTAATCTTGTTTCTGTGGATTCAGGGTTTAATGATGATTTACTGGATGTAGTTTTTTTTCGTGTAACATCTCTTCCCCAAAGACTTTGCTGGGCACTGTCTTCGCATAATTCAAATGTTTTTGATAAAAAATGTGAAAAAATTATATCTGATTTATCATTATCAAAATCTTGATCTTCATATGTAAATTTAATAGCGATATTAAATGAATCTGAAGAAGATAAATCACATATGAACAGTGATGGGGCATTGCTTCCTGAAAAAGCATAATTTGTTTCAGGAGTTTCTTTGCCAATTGCTCTTAATGCAACCTGCAGGTTCCTCAAAAATGCAGATAGACCTGATACAGAAATATATTCTGAGGAAAAAGAAAATTCTATTTTATCTCTATCTGTTTCATTCATATTTATTTCATTAATATTCTGTTGTTTTCAATTCTTTTTGTTGTATTATCTGAATCTAATTTTTCCAGAAATGCAATTGTTATTTTTCTTGATGTATTTAAAATAGATTTAGCAGTTTGTATTTCAAGTTTGTCATTATCCTCAAAATGTTTCAATATTTTTTCTTTTGATAAATTGAACCATTCCTGTTTAACATATATTCCATTTGCTAATCTGACAATTATTGATTTATTTATAAGATAAGATATTACTTCTTTATCAATTTCACCTGTCTGAATTAAAGGATTGGTGTTATTGTTAATCGATTTTATAATTCCAGATATTCCCTCAGTATGCTCAGGCCTGGAGTTGTTATTTTCGTTGAGTGAAATCAGGTCAGATTTATGATGAAATTTTGAATTTTGCCCCAGGATATCAAAAAGACTGCTCGCAGTTCTTGTTTCATATCCTGGAAATAATTTTTGTATTAGCTCTTTTTTATTTATCCCGTCTCTCAAAGGGAAGTTGTCATGGAAATTTTGTAGAATATTTATCATTTCTTTTGATTTTTTTAACCACCATTTCACATCTATAAGCTGAATATCTTTATTGGAGTTATTTTTTATTATGATAATAGTTTTATTTTTTTGTAAATTTGATAACTTATTTTTTATTTCATCTATGTTTTGATTAAGCTGTGTTTTTAATTTGCCTAATGTAATTACTTTATTAATATTTATTAATTTTTCAGCAGCATTTTGTATATCATTTTTTGATAATGCATTCAGGTATTCTTTGTATACAGGTGATTTGAATAATTTTAAAGATGAACCTGTGTTTAATATTTCTCCTCCTGCTATAGTTTCACCAGATGATCTTAGAATAATTGGGTCATTAACCTTGCATGATATTTTTTTATCTGATCTGAGATGGACATAATGACTGGTGTGATCGTTTATTTCTTTCAGGTTACCTAATATTAATCTGCAATTTATTTGCCTTGAGCCTATAAATGCCTGGATTGTTGAATTGTGTTTTATTGATTTTTTAAATGATTTTGAAAGTTTTATTTTTGCATCAAATGAATTATTTAATTCGGGTAAGAATTCTGAAGTTATATGATCTCCTTTTGAGATTGTATTTTTATCAATATTTGTAAGGTTTATTGCAAGCCTTGTTTTTGCATTAGCTGTATTTACATTTTGATCATATGATTGTAATCCTCTGATTCTTGATTTTGTTACTCCATTTAAATATACATCCTGTCCTGTTTTAAGCTTACCTTCAAGTAGTGTCCCTGTAACAATTGTTCCGTATCCTTTTTTATGGAAAACTCTGTCTGTATACATTCTTGCATTTGAGGAAATTTTTCGAGGACTTAATTCATTTAATTCAGTGAAAATCAGATTTTTTAATTTATTTATATCTTCAGAATTTGTTGAATCTACCACTATGTTTTTACTTTCGTTATATTCGTAATCTTTAAGTAAATTCTTTGCATCTGATAAAGTGCCGGCTATCATTTCTTTAGAAGCGAGATCTTTTTTGGTTACGATTAATATAATACGGGGAATACTTAGTAGTTTAAGAATTTCCAGATGTTCAATAGTCTGTTGTTTGATTGATTCTGTGGCTGCTACTACAAGCAATGCAAGATCTATTGCAAAAACACCTTTTAACATATTATCAACAAGATCTTCATGCCCGGGTACATCAATAATTCCCACAGGTTCATGTGTATTTGTATTATTCAGCCATGCAAAGCCAAGATCGATGGTCATTTCTCTTTCTTTTTCTTCCTTGAGTCTGTCAGGATCAATGGAAGTAAGATTTTTAATTATTGTGGATTTGCCATGATCCACATGTCCGGCTGTACCTATTACATTCATTATTTATCCGATGGATATAAAATTTCTCTGAATAATTCGTTACTTAATAATTTACCCTTGTCTGTTAGTTTAATAATACCTTCGTCTGTTTTAATTAAATTATAATCTGTAAAATTATTTAAATTCTTAGGGAGAAATCTTTCAATATTTTCATTGAATTCTTTTTTGAATTTCGATTTACTAAGCCCTGTGTTTTTTCTGAGTGAAAATATTATATATTCTTTTTGTTTTGCATCTTTTGTAATTATGTCATGATCATATATAAAGTTAATTGTTTTTATAAATTCATTGAAATTATGTATTTGTAAATCATTGTTGTTTTTGTATTTTTCTATTTGTTCCATATATTTTTTTGGCGATTTGATGTTACTAAATCTTATTTTATTAATATATGAGTGTGCCCCGGGACCTACTCCTAAAAAATTATTATTGTCCCAATAGTTTGTGTTATGTATACTTTCATAGCCTTTTAGAGCCCAGTTTGAGAT
>Ga0066863_10000967_pt1 | contig 14224 bp, 14 predicted proteins | sample ETN02SmetaG_2_FD_65495 | JGI IMG/M metagenome (GOLD analysis project Ga0066863, IMG submission 65495) | Marine microbial and viral communities from oxygen minimum zone, Eastern Pacific Ocean - ETNP2014F10-02SV253 | ecosystem: Environmental > Aquatic > Marine > Oceanic ...
CATCGGTTCGAATCCGATCAGCGGCGCCACTGGGGCCCGTAGCTTAGTCTGGTGGAGCTCCCGGCTCATAACCGGGCGGTCGTCGGTTCAAATCCGGCCGGGCCCACCACTAAGAATACTAAATCTTCGGTCTACTTCTTCTTTTGTAACAGTCATAATGCTTTCAGTACCAAAGCCTTCTACAGTAATTGAAGCTACAGCTGAACCATAATTCATTGCTATAATCAAATTCTCCTCATTAATATTTTTTGCATTAGAAAGATATCCTATTGCAGCTCCAGCAAAACTATCACCAGCACCAGTTGGATCTATAAATTTTTTTACTTTATAAGCTGGCAAATGTTTAGTTGTTTTCGATGTATATAACGAGGATCCATTTTCACCTCTCTTGATAATTACGTATTTTGGTCCCTTTTTCAGAAGTTTCTTTCCGGCTTTATTCAAATCATTTTCACTAGTATATAGTTGAGCTTCAGCATCATTTATGAACAAAAGGTCTACTTGTCTCACAACTTCTTCTAGTTTCTCTTTAGCAATATCAATCCAAAGATTCATAGTATCCATAGCAACCAATTCAGGTTTGGTTTGTTTCAAAACTTTAGCCTGAATATTTGGATCATTATTGCATAGTAGCAATAATTCAGAATTTTTTTGTTGGGATGATATTTCCCAATCATAATGTTCATTAATTTGAAAATCAGTTTCATGAGTTATAGCTTGAGACATATCTCCCGTATATTCTCCAGACCAGTGAAATGTAGGATAATTTAGAGTTTTCACAGATTGAGTATTGATAGAATGTTTTCTAATTTTCCCCATAATAGACTGGGGAAAATCATTTCCAATTGCTGCAACTAAAGCCGTTTCTGTAAAAATACTAGAAGAAATGCTAGAATATATTCCAGCACCTCCTACTATACCCTTCCCACTTTTATGTGGTGTTTTCAGGTCATCTAATGCCAGTACGCCGGCAACCAAAAGTTTTGCAGTCACAATTCACCTCAAGAGGGCTGGCTTTAAATCCCAAGCACTGTGCGCAATTAATGGCGACCTCCCGCAAAATAGCCCTACTTTTTGGTGTTGAGAATATTAATGCAATAATAGGCTGGATTGCACTTTTGTTTGTAGCAAGAAATATGGGAGCTTCAGCACTCGGTGAATTTAGCTATGCAATGAGTTTAATTGGTGGTTTTACTTTTTTAGCTTTTTTTGGATTTCGTATGGCTCATGTTAAGAGAATTAGTGAAGGTGTAGATCTTGGTAAATGTATAGGTACATTTCTTTCAATACGGTTATTTCTAATTTCTCTAATGTTAGCTGTATTTGCGTTATTTTATTGGTATTGGACTGGGTATTTGGGAAAGCAATTTTATGATATTAAGACTGAAGGTCTTTTATTTGTAGTATTAATATATTACATTATTTTTTTATTAACTGGAGTTCTAACGGCTACTTTTAGTGGATTAAAACAAAGTGCTAGAGTAGCTATACCTCGTATAGTAGGTACTTCTATGCGTTCTTTTCTATTCATAGGAACAGCACTGATGGGTTGGGGTATTATGTGGCTGGCAGCATCAGAATTAATAGGTATTTTGATAATTGCTATTATTTCTTTATGGTATTTTAGAGACTATCCCATTTCTAAACCAGATAAAGATACTTTTGAATCATATAAAAGTTATGCATTTCCGGTTGCCGCAGCTTCAATTTTTGGTATTTTCAAAAAGCATGTTGATAAAATATTTATTGGTGTTTTTTGGGCCGCTACAGATGTAGGGCTTTATTTTGGAGTTCAACGTATTGCACTATTCATAGGTACTATGGCTTTAGCCATTGAGGAGATGCTACTTCCTTCAATATCTAAATTACATTCGAATAAGTCTAATGATGAAATTAGATCTTTAGTTTATGATGCAGAGAAATATGTTGCAATGGTTTGTATACCTATTGTAGCCATGACAGTTGTTTGGTCCCATGAAATAATTTTTGTTTTTATCAGTAGAGAATTTCTACCAGCAACTCGCATCCTTCAGATATTAGTTTTAGCCTCTCTTATTCGAGTAATTAATCGACCATGGTCTGTTGCACTAAGGGGTTCTAATAGACCTGATTTGACTTCGGCTATCAATATTTTTTCTTCAATTATTAGTGTTATCCTTATGCTCTTTTTAGTACCTAAAGAGATACCTCACTTGGGTCTTGAAAATTTACCAGGTTTAGGTGGTGAAGGTGCAGCTATTGCAGTTTTAATTTCTGAGCTAATAATGGCTATTTCTCTTAGATTCTTATGTTATTCTTATCTTGAAATGAGACCTCAGGTCAGTTTCTTTGTACAAATATTTTTTGCTATTATTGTAGGATTAATAATGTGGCAAATTCAGTTAAATTTAGACATAGATCGTTGGTATGAATTGTTCTTTTTCTCAGCATTGGGTGGTCTCCTTTATATTTCATTTTTAGCTACAGTTGGAGCTTTTACTTTAAAAGATTTTTACTTCTTTTGGAATACTATGAATCCAAAAGCTATGACTAATTATGTTACTGAAGAGTTAAAGAGGAAATAATGTTGTTTACAATTGGTTTAGTAGTAATTTTTGCTATTGTGATAGTTATAATATTTCTTTATCAGAAAATTTATAATCCAGGGCGTCTTTGCAATACCTGTTACCGCGTTGTTCCCGATCTTGCTCCACAGTGCCCCTTTTGTGATAATGACTTGAATTGGGATTAAAATCAGTATTTTTTGTCTAGTGAATCCGCAATGATTTTCAATGCAAATCCTGTGATAATTCCAGCAATTGATCCAGTTCCGATTCTTCGAATATTAGTAGACTCGTAATCAGTAAAAAGTTGTATTGTGCCATCAAGTCCAATTGGAGTTAGTGCAAGGATTATAATTGGTAACGTTAGTTCAATTCTTCTTCCTAAAGCAAAAATAAACCCAAATGTTAAACCTGCAAAAATCCCAACATCTCTTGTACAAAAGGGCATTTGATTATTATTATACTCATAAGATCTATGAGAAAGTTGGTGACAGTTTAAATCTCCAAAGTAGTAGATAACTTTTGCTAGAGGGTTCATATTATGTATGACTTCTTTATTATCGTAAATACCTACACTTCCACTTAAATCGCCTGTTTCTCCATTAGTTATAATTAATGGAGAGATAAGAATCATTAAAGTCCAAATAGCCGTTAAAGATAAAAATATTTTATTCCATTTACCCAATAGTTTCCATTTTTTAGTAAATTGCCAAGATGACATTTCTTATAACCTGTCAAATTTTTCTCTATCAATTAGTATTAATGATAGAGCAACAATAGATAGAATACTGCCAATTAAAAACCCATAACTGATGACTCCACAAAGGCATCCCGTTACTGCAATTCTAAAGTTTTGGTGAAGCAATGCAGCTGAACTTCCCATTAATGCGACGATAGAAGCTACAATAAAAATAGGAGATAATGCGTAGTTTGGAGGCCATGGTTCTGCGACATCTTTTCTAAGATCTATATTTTTGGTTACATCGCCTTCTTCTAATTCAACTTCCAATATATTTGTTCCTTCAGAACGGATATTAATCCAAACATTTAGATTTCCATAACCTTCCATTGTGAACATAATTTCGACTTCATCACCAATTAAATCATATAAAAAATATTTACCCTGTGCATTAGTATATGTTTTTTTATCATCAGCTTCAATTTTAACTCCTTCAATCCCATTTCCATTATCATCAATAATGGTTCCATGAACTGAAGAAAGCCCATCACTAGTCCATTGACTTTCTTGGTTATTCCATTTTATTCCGTATGCAATACCAGATAGAATACCTAAAATAAAAACGATAGATAGTAGAATTCCAGCCCATTGTGCAGAAGTTTTTGGTTTTTCATTTAAAGTATTAAGATTGTCCCAGCGATAGGCTTCTTTCAAATTACTGAAAACAAAAGAAAGAGGTTGTTCTTTTTTTAATTTTGAACTAGTTGGATCTGCAGTTACTTCACTACGAGTTTTTGTAGCTGCCCAACTTCTGATTTCGGTTCTTAACCAATTATTTGCTTCTGGTGTAAATTTATATTTCTTACGTATATATGCAACAGTTTGTTTTTCTATTTGTGTATAATCATCATAATCCGTTATCTTATGGAATAATTGTTTACTTCCTTCTAGCGTTATCTCTTCTTTTTTAGTAGTTAACTCCTCAGCAACTTCCAATAATTCACGATCATACTTTTTCCCATTGATATATTTGAAAGTTTCATCATCTTTATTTATGTTTAATTTTTCTTGGATATTTTCTCCAATTTTATTGCCTAAATCTGTTATTGTTTTTTTAATATTAGTTATAACATTAGTGCTCTTAACTGTGAATGAGGAATCACACATAGGACATATTACATTCTTTCCTTCATCCTTATTTGTGTTGAAAACGTTGTAGCAAGTTGTACAGCGCACTTTCACATCAGCCATTAGAAGTTACCCCCCCGTCGGTTAAATAAACCTGACGATTGGGCATTTATGGAATGGTGGTTGGCAGTACTTTTAGGAATATTGCAGGGTATTACTGAATGGCTTCCTATTAGCAGTAGTGGACATTTGGCAATATTTCAATTTTATTTTGATGAACATCCTCCTATTCTTTTCGATATAATTTTACATTTAGGTTCTCTTTGTGTTATTTTATATGTCATGCGAAAAGAAATCAAAGAAGTTTTTTTAGTATTACCTAGTATTCTTGATTATAAAAATTATTCAAATCTTAAAGGATATGAAAGAATGTTGATGATGGTTGTTGTAGCTTCAGTTCCAACAGCCATTATTGGTTTCACTTTTGATAGTACAATTATAGGTGATTTTTATAGCGAGATGCACTTAGTTGGCGGTTGTTTAATTTTTACAGGCATACTAATCGGGATTAGTAAGAATTATGATGGTACAAAACAGATAGATGATTTGAAATTTCCAAATGCTTTAGTTGTAGGTTTTTTTCAGGGTCTAGCTATACTCCCAGGAGTTTCCCGTTCAGGAACCACTATTGCTATTTCTAAAATATTTGGTATGGATCCTGTTAAAGCAGCTAGATTCTCTTTTCTTTTGTTTATACCTGCTATTATGGGTGCCACACTTCTTAAAATTGGAGAGATTGATGAAACAGTAGAAGAAGTTGGTTTTATTGCTTTGATCTTAGGATTTATTAGTTCAGCTATAACCAGTTATTTTGCTGTAAGTGCTTTATTAGGATTGATAAAACAACAAAAATTTCATTATTTCACACCATATTGTGTTATTCTTGGTATGTTCTTGATATATAGTAGTTTATTCTAATTTATCACTTTCAATTCTTATACTATAATCTCCAGAATAAAGAATAGAGCCAATACCTTCAAGCCCTGATCCTGAAATCGTAATTGTCCAAGTTCCACCTATTACAGGAAGAAGAAGAGGTCTCTCATCTAACTGGTTATTCCAAGTTACAATTTCATATCCATCTCCATCCTTTCCATAAACGTGGTTTGTCCCATCAGGATCAGTTACAGTAAAATCTAAAGTACCAGCAGGACCTTCTGAAGGATCAATACCCCCTCCAATGCTATAATCAACAGATAAAAGAAGAATTACGAAAGTCGATTCCCAATTACTTTCTATGAAAAAAGAATGTTTCTCTTCTTTCCAAGATATATTTTGTGCAGTTTCTTGAAAACCCAGAGGATTTTCAACCATGTCTTGGATTGCATTGACGTATGAATCCTGATCCTGAGCTGGGTCTGGTGCAAAATTTCCTTCGACATCCCATACGTCGAATATACTATATGTTTTCTCTTCTTCAGGAACAATTCTATCGACTAATCCATTCATTGCAGGGATGTCAATACACCCTACTGTCAAAAACAATGCAGCAATCATGAATGCTCTTTTCACAAATTTTGGATTTAGACGGAGTAAATAAAATATACATTAGAATTAACTAAAAAGGCCTAAACCCCCCTCTCTTTCAGCGGTTGTGTCCAATTTAAGGCAGAAGTTGCTGGAATTAGCCATGTCTGAAGCTGCTCAATACGGTGAAGCTCGTAGCAAAAGTGTAATCGGTAAAGCAATGGGTAAGCATCCCGAGTTACGTTCTTCAGCCCAAGAAGTAATGGAAGTTATAGATGAAATAATAGATGAAGTTAATAAAATGGATTCAAAAGTTTTAGAGCCATATGCCCCTTTAAAGAAGAAAAAACAAGAGAAGGCTAAGCCTCGTGAACTTCCACCTCTCAATAAAACCAGTAAAGTTGTATTACGTTTTGCTCCAGGCCCAAGTGGCCCTTTACATTTAGGACATACTCGAGCATTAGCTCTTAATAATTATTATAAAAAAAGATATGAAGGTAAATTAATATTACGTTTAGAAGATACTAATCCAAATGCAATTGATAAAAAAGCTTATGACTTAATTCAAGAAGACTTGGAATGGCTTAGTATCGAGGCTGATGAGGTAGTTACTCAATCTAGTCGAATTGAGATATATTATGAAGATATCCGAAAAATAATTTCGAGTGGTGGAGCCTATGTTACAAAATCTAATGCAGAAGAATGGAGAGAACTTAAAAGGCAATGTAAAGCACATCCAGACAGAGACCGTCCACCAGAGGTACAGATGGAAGAGTTTGATTCATTACTTAATGGAGATGATGGAATAGTAGTTATCAAGACAGACCTAGAGGATCCTAATCCTGCATTAAGAGATTTTGTAGCCTTAAGAATAGTTGATTCACCACATCCATTACAAGGTGAAAAGTATAGACTTTGGCCCCTTTATAATTTTGCCGTAGCGATAGATGATTATCGCTTAGGAATAACTCATGTTTTAAGAGGGAAAGACCATCTTAATAATACTGAAAAACAAAGATGGATTTACAAATATTTGGGTTGGGAAGAACCCGAATTCATACATTATGGTTTAGTTGCAATACCTAATACTAATTTAAAAACAAGTAAAATCCGTGAATCTATAATTAGTGGAGAATTCACAGGTTGGGATGATTGCCGTTTAGCTACGATTAAGGCCTTGGCAAGAAGAGGTTATTCTGCAGAAACGTTCTTGAAATATTGGGAAAATTCAGGTATTAAGGAAGTTGACATAAAATTCTCATGGCAGAATTTTGATGCTTTGAATAAGGATTTAATAGATTCGAAGAGCAGACGCTTGTTCTTTGTTTCAGACCCTATTGAATTCATAATCCAAACCGACAAACCTTTGCAAAAAGAAGCTCCTTGGCATCCTGATAATAAGGAACTTGGTAACCGAGAAGAGACAATTTTATCAGGTTCTAAGATATATTTACCTAGTAAAGATCTAGAATCTTTAGCAGAAGGCTCAGAGATTCGTTTAAAAAATCTTTGTAATGTTATTATGAAAGATAGAAGTTTAATATTTTCTGGATTTAATCATAAGAAAGGAGTTCCGATATTTCAATGGTGTTCATCTAATCAAGAAATAGAGGTATTTTATCCAGATGGAAAGACTATTTCAGGTATTGTTGAAGATAATTTATCCTCATTAGATAATGATGTAGTACAATTTGAGAGAACAGGTTTTGTTAGATTGGAGGGAGAGAAAGCGTTTTTTTTACATCGCTAATAACTAATCATGTCAGGCCACCATCACCATCATCTTGACGATGATGACTCAGAGCAAAAAACTCGTATTGTTGTTGTGATTACTCTTGTAATGATGGTTATTGAAGTTGCTTATGGTTACATAACAAAATCAATGGCACTTTTGGCAGACGGTTGGCATATGGGGACTCATGCGGCAGCTCTTGGAATAACACTATATGCTTATTATTATGCACGAAATGAATCAAAAGTTGAAGGTAAAAGAGACAAGGTAATGGCTTTGGGAGGTTTTGCTTCAGCTATTGTATTAGCTATTGTTGCCTTATACATTGGTTGGGAGTCCATTGATAGAATAATGGAGCCTGAAAGAATTCAGTTCAAGGAAGCTATTATTGTTGCTTTTATTGGTTTAGTAGTCAATTTAGTATGTGCCAATATTTTGGGAATTGAAAATCATCATCATGGACACCATGACCACGACCATGACCATGACCACGACCATGACCACAGTCATTCTGAACCTAAAGAAATTGAGAAAGGCACTTGGGCGGCCGCACTTGAGTCTTACAAAAAAGATTGGAGATTTATATCAGATAAATTTGACAATATAATGACTAATCCGGACGATATTGAAGATTTGAATAGACGTGGCGCTTATCTTCATGTTTTAGCCGATGCATTAGTTTCTGTTCTAGTAATAATTGCTTTAGTTATTGGGTTATTCAATAGAGGACTTGGCGAAATTTTGGATCCATTTATTGGTATCTTGGCAGGAATAGTCATAGCACGTTGGGCTGTTGGTTTGTTGATAGAAAGTAGAAATCAATTGTTGGATATGGATTAATGAAAATTCTCCATCTAAACAATCCTGCTCAAGTAGCAACAAATTTAGTTAAGGCTCAACGAGATTTAGGAATCGAAGCAAATTTAGCAGTTACCAGTACTAAGGGTTGGCACACAAATTTTGATTATAATCTTTCTAATATTGATTCAAGTTCGTTAAAAGGAAAATTGGACATTGGTAAAAAATTATATAAATTAGTTAAAGAGTGCGATCTTTTACATTATCATGGTCAGGCTGTAAGTCAAGGTTATCGAGATTTAGTAATGTGGTCTGGAATTATGAAGAAACCTGTTATCCTTCATCATCATGGTTCTGAGATTAGGAATAAAAAATATCCGAAATTTGCGAATCATTTTGTAGTTCATAGATATGTTAGTACTCCAGACTTACTTGAATTCGTACCAGATGCGGAATGGTTACCTAATCCTGTTGATTTAACAAATTTAAAATATTCAGAATCAGACAATCTAGGCCCATTGAAAATATTGCATGCACCAACTAGCAGAGTTGTAAAGAATACGGGTGCAGTCGAAGAGGCTATTTCACAAGTTAAAAAAGAAGGTCTTGATATTAAATTTACACTTATTGAGGATACCCAACATTCAGAATTAATTGAGCAGATATCAAAACACGATTTGATTATTGATTGGGTAAATCCCGATTATGGTATTTATGGCGTATTTACGATTGAATCTATGGCTCTTGGCAAGCCAGTAATATGTAGCCTAACAGATTCATTGTATAGCGATTATGAAGTACCAGTTATCAGTATTAATCCGTTAGATTTAGCAAAGAAAATCACTGAATTATATAATAATCGTGAATCATTAATAGATATAGGAAAGACAAGTTATGATTTTGCTCAGAAACACCATAATCCACTTGAATCTGCTAAAAGAGTAATTGAAAGATATAAGGTGATTTTAAAGTAATATGTCCCGTTCTCTTTTAATCCATAAAATATACAATCGTCTCAAATTATTTCAAAGACCTTTCCATAGTCGTTATCAAGTAAATAATGTCAAATCAAACCTTAGCTGTATTCCTTTTTTTATCATTGGTTCCGGGCGTTCAGGCAATACTCTCTTGAGATCTATTTTATCAGGTACTTCTGAGATTTCAATACCGCCTGAATCATATCGTCTTCCCTTTGCTATCAAGAGATTCCATGTTTGTAATAATAGAGATTGGAAAGAATTATTTCCAGAAATCCTTGATGAGTTTAAAAATTGCAAAGAATTTTATACTTGGGATATTGATCTTCAAGAGGTACATAATAGATTATATTCTATTTCAGAATCTAAGAGAACACTTTCAAATATATTTGATGAATTGTATTGTACATATTCAGAAAAACACAATCCTGATTCTAAATTATGGGGTGATAAAACTCCACTGAATACCTTGTATTTAGATTGGATTGGCAGTGCATTTCCACAATCAAAATTTATCCATATTATTAGAGATGGACGTGATGTAGTTAGTTCATATTTAGATATGAAAAGATATTCTTCTATCGATGAAGCAGCTAAAAGATGGATTCATAGTATAATTTTTGCTCAAAAGTTTGGTGCAAAGATTGGTGATAGTTATATGGAAATTAGGTATGAGTCATTAGTCAAAAATCCTGAAGAAGTAATTATGGAAGTTTGTAATTTCTTAGACATTGAATATGATTCTAAAATTTTGGACCACACCTCTCAGATTGAGAAAATGGGTGACACAGACAAATCCCATCATTCAAATTTGTCAAAGCCAATAAGTTCAGAATCAATTGGTAAATGGAAAAATAATCTTTCTGAAGATAATCAGAAAAAAGTTACTAAATTATTGCATAATTCCTTGCATCGTCTTGGATATATTGATTAATACGGGCTTATCTGACAAATTGTGAATCCGAATCTCTTCATAGCTGGAGTTCCAAAAGCAGGAACAACTTCCTTATTCAGATATTTAGCACTACATCCTGAGGTTCATCCTTCAAATCCTAAAGAACCTGGTTATTTTCATCCGTTTAAGATCGAAGATCGTGAAAAAGATATTGAATTTTACAAAAAATGTTTTTTAGGTCATTCAGGTCAAAAGTATACGATAGAAGCTACACCTGGATATTTCTACGGAGGTAAAGAAAGTGCACAGGCGATCAATGATTTTTCTCCTGATTCAAAGATAATTTTGGTTTTACGTAATCCCGTTGATAGATTATTCTCATTTTATAAATATAAAAAAAGTTTAGGCCATATAAGCGGTAAATTTACTTTTGAAACATATCTGGATGAATGTAAAAGAATAGATTCGGAACAGCCTATTCTGAAAAAGAATTATCATTTTTGGTCAATGGTTGGAGGTAAATATTATTCATTATTATCAGAATGGCATAGTGTTTTTGGAGATAGGCTCCGAGTTTTTTTCTTTGATGATATGGTTAAAGACGAACCTAAATTCGTTGCAGAAATATGCAAATGGTTAGAACTTGATAAGAGTCAAATTGATGATAATAAGACAAAAGTACAGAACAAATCAATGATTTATAGAAGTAAAGGATTGCAGAGATTTGCAACGTCTTTTGATAACAGTTTATCTGGAGTTTGGTATTATCTTCCTTGGTTGAAGTGGCCACTTAGTGGGATTTACAATCTTGTTAATGCTAAACCAAATACTGAGAAGATATCAGATTCATTACGTAATGAATTAGTAAATTATTATAGTTCAGATATTAGTAAAACACGTAATTTTTTAGAGGAAATGCACATAAAGAATATTCCTGAATGGATGGTTAGATAATGACCAATTACGACGTATTCAACGGAGATACAGACGGCATTTTTGCTTGGCATCAATTACGTTTAGCACATCCTAGAAATGCAACTATTGTAACTGGAGTAAAGCGCGATGTGAATCTTGCTAGCAAAGTTAATGCCGAAGAAGGTGATTTAGTTACGATTATGGACGTTTCACATGCTAAGAATAGAAAGGATGTCAAGAGGCTCCTTGAATCTGGTGCAATTATAGAATATTTTGACCATCATGATCCAAATGAGTTGATAGCTCATCCTAACATAACATATCACATCAATACTGAACCCAATATTTCGACAGGACTGATAGTTAATTCGCATGTAAAAGGAAAGAATTGTCTTTGGTCAATTGCGACTGCATTTGGAGATAATCATATGGAATTAGCGACGAATATGGCTAAATCAGAAGGATTAGATGATGAACAAATTCTTTTGTTGAAACAAATTGGTTTGACAGTTAATTACAATAGTTATGGTCAAACAGCTGATGATTTATTTTATTCACCTGAAGAAATAGCTGAAGCAGTTAAAGCATGTGGTTCTGATGTATTCCGTTTTACAGAACAAAGTGACATTTTTCCGATTTTGCTTGAAAATTTTAGTAATGATATGGCTTCAGCCGGATGTCAAGAACCCTATTCAATCAGTGATAATGGAGTAATCTACAAATTTCCTAATGAAGTTTGGACGCATAGAATTATGGGTTCATTTAGTAATCATTTGGTTTCTACAAACAAAGATTTGGCTTGTGCTATATCCGTTTTAAATTCGGATGGAACTTATAGGATTTCAGTTCGTTCTTCTATCAACGATCCTCATGGTGCAGGTGATTTGTGTAAGAAATTTGGTGGCGGAGGTCGTGAGAAAGCAGCAGGCATCAATAATTTACTAGAGTCAGAGTTGGAAGAATTTAAAGAGGAATTTGAGAGCATTTTCTCATGAAAACACCTACTGAGTTTGTTGAAGAGTGGATGAAAACAGTATGCACAAATAATGTTGAATCGATTGTTTCTTTCTACAAAGAAGATGCGGTTTTATTAGGAACATTAGATGGTAAAATTCGGAAAGGTCGTGATCAGATCAAGGGTTATTTTGATTTTTTTGTAAAGTTAAAACCATGTGGTCAGATTACTAAAATTGTTGAAGAAGATTTTGGTTATGGACGCATAGCAGTAGCTAATGGAACGTATGATTTTGATTTGATTGAGAACGGTGAACAGGTTGTAGCGCCAGCAAGATTTACTTTTGTTTTAGAAAGAACAGGGACAAAATGGATAATCCAGTCTCATCATTCTTCAAAGCATTCATAAAAAAGAGTGGCCACGAGAGAGTTTGGATAACTACGATGGAAAAGGGTGGCCGCCCGAAGGCGACCTTTACCCCAAACCTAACGAGCACCATCATCGTTTCAGGGCTCTGACCCAGTTCGGGAAATGTAAGACTCCGGGGTTGTCCCTTCCATCACTATATCCGGTGGGGACCCAATGGAGTCGTGTGCGCCAACTTTTGCACAGGACATCATTAATCAGCCCTGTCTTCGAAGTTCGCAACAAAATCTAGGCGTGGTAGTAAATATGCTTGTCGTTTTTTGGGATGATTATTTTATAGCCTTCTAAATGGACATGAATGGACGAATCTGAAAGAGAACTTCAACAACTAGTGGATGCTCTTCCACAGTATGAGAATCAGATTCGTTATTGGGAGTCTCAATTAGAAGCAATTTCCAATGTTAGGAATGATGTCTATCAAGCTCAAGAAACGATAGAAGGAATGCTAGACTCAAAGCCAGGAATGGAATTATTGGTGCCAGTTGGTCACAGTACTTCGTTATTTACTAAAGTTGATGATTTAGATCGTGTCTTAGTTGGTATTGGTTCACGAGTTTTCTTAGAAACTTCGAGGACAGATTCATTAGACAGGCTGAGTAAACGTCTTGAAGGTCTTAATGAAGCTGGTAGAACTTATTCTGAAAGTTTAGAAAAGTCTAAGCAAGATTATAATGCAGTTAGAGAAAGAGCAGAATCATTGAGTCAAAATAGAGGGCCTAATTAATGTTTAAAACATTAAGAGACAAGTTATTGGGAGCTAGTAAACAAGCTGAAGAAGAATTAGATCCCCAACTAAATTTAGATTATGAAACATTTAGGCCTGAAGAACGAGACAGTGGTGCAGTTATCCGCGAATCACACCTTGACAATGTTCTTTGGGAGATGGAATTAGCACTATTGCAATCTGATGTGGCTATGGAAGCTCTTGAAGAAATGAAAGAAATTATTAAGAAAAGATTAGTAGGTTTAAGAGTTGAAAATAAAGCAGCTATAACTCCAACGATTGAGAAAGCATTGAAGGCAAGTTTAGTTGAATTATTGTCGAAATCTGAGTTTGACTCCAGTACATTACTTGAAAAACGCGATAGTCCTCTCATCATTGCGTTTGTAGGTGTTAATGGTACTGGTAAAACCACTACTATTGCAAGAATAACACATTGGTTGAAAGAGAACGGCAAGAGTGTGGTTCTTGCGGCAGCAGATACTTTCAGAGCTGGAGCAATCGAACAATTAGAATTACATGCAAATAGACTGGGATGTAAATTTATCAAACATCAAGCAGGCGGAGATCCTGCTGCAGTTGCATTTGATGCAGTTGAGCATGCTAAAGCTAAGCACCGAGACATTGTTTTGATTGATACAGCAGGTAGAATGCAAACAAATTCTAATTTGATGGATGAAATGAAAAAGATTCAGAGAGTAGCTAAGCCGGATCTTGTATTCTTTGTTGGTGATTCGTTAGCAGGTAATGATGCTGTTGAACAGGCTAAGAAATTCCATGAGGCTGTTGGAATAGATGCCGTTGTTTTAACTAAATTGGATGTTGATGCTAAGGGTGGAGCTGCACTCAGTATTACTTCAGCAATAAACAAGCCGATTGCTTTCGTTGGTATAGGTCAAGAATATGAGGACATTATGCCATTCGATTC